>MDTE01075865.1_pt1 | contig 21881 bp, 19 predicted proteins | sample 811231 | NCBI WGS metagenome assembly MDTE01 (sample SAMN05326651, study PRJNA326480) | marine metagenome | isolation source: seawater | place: Indian Ocean: Red Sea | collected 2010 | reverse complement strand
GTCTTAAGACAAAGTACCATCGGCGCTGAAAGGCTTGACTTCCGAGTTCGGAATGGGATCGGGTATTACCCTTTCGCAATAATTACCAGGCGAGAGCTTAATATATCACTTTTTAAAAACTGTAAAGATTAATTTAAATCTTTTTTAACTTAAAACTGTATAAAATAAATCCTGCTGGTAAATAATATACAATACTAAGCCAATTATTAAAAAAATTTCCCGAGGGAGAAAATGGCCATAGACTGATGATTATGCACGAGATTAAACATAACTGAAAATCCGAAATAAAAATATTTGATAAGTTTTTAAATCTTAGAATATTAATAATAGATTTTAAAAAATAAAAAAAAATAAATGCAATAAATGAAAAGCCGATGATTCCAAGTTCAGTTAATAATTGAATATAAGTATGATGAGGATGTGTAGAACAAGATATTTCAGAGATTATATATTTTGGCTCTTGGCAAATAAATCTGAAGTTTTTTACACCTATTCCAAAAATAGAATTATCTTTATAAATTTTTATTGCTGACTTATAATGCTGTGTGTGTTGATCTGTAAAAAAAACTATGTTTTTTTTTCCATCAACGACAGGCAATAATTCTTGTAAGGTTAAATCAACCATTCTGTTCTTTAAAGTTGGATTTAAAATTACGCTAATGACAATGGCTAATAAAGATATTATCAAACAATAAATTCTCAATTTTTTATAACTTCTAAGACCCACGCTCAAAAATAAGTTTACTAATACAAAATAAAAAAAAGCAGTTCTTTCACCTGTTAAAAAAATAATAAAACCACATAGGATAAATGTGAAAATTAATGAATAATTTAAAAATTTAGAATTTATTTTTTCGTTAATCAAAATAAACATTCCTAATAATAGTGGAAATAGCCTCGCTAAATAACTTCCCAAAATAAGATCATCTCCAAAAAAACTACTCAATCTTGGTCCTGAGATTAATGGAAAACCAAGTAAATTTTCACCAAAAAAAAATTGAATTAATGAGTCAAAAATTAATAATAAATAACAAAATAATAAGCAGAAAAAAAAATATTTTAAATTATCATTCTTTACTGAAAGCAAAAATGATATTGCAAATATAAAAAAAATAAATCTAAAATATGAAACAGAAATTCTTAGGGTGTCAAAATTAATAGTGTTAATCAAAGTATTTAAAATCAGATACACCCAAAAAATAATTAAGAATTGAAACCATCTATTTTTAAATATCTCATAATCTTTTTTTATTATAATGTGAAAAATATAAATTAATGAAATTAGACTAATTGCTAAATCAGATAAAAATGGTCCTGTAATCAATAATAATGGCAAACATATTAATAAAACAGACGGAAAATCTATAAAAAATTTTTTTGAATACATTTATTTTTAACTTTGAATAATCTTTTTTAAACCCTCGTATAAAGTTATTTTTTGTTTAAAGCCAAGTTTTTTTAACTTATCAATATTTGGACATCTTTTTTTTGTACCACCGCTTCTTAAAGGTGTGTGCTTAATATTTACTCTTTTTTTAAAAATTTTCTGTAACAGTTGAACAATTTTTTTAATCTTTACTATTTCAGTAGTTCCAATATTGTAAATATTTAAGTTTTTTCCTTTTTTTAAAATTTTGTCAAATGCCTGACAGAAGTCATCTATATGAATAAAGGATCTTTTTTCATTTCCAGTGCCTTGAATTTTAAATTGTGATTTTGACTTTAAATATTTAAATCTATTAATAAACTCTGGTATAACATGTTCATTTCCCATATCAGCACCATAAACATTGTGAGGCCTGAAAATAATAGTTCGCTTAAAAAATTTTCTTCCAAAATTAGCAGCATACAACTCTGTTAAAATTTTTCCTCCACCATATGAGTATCTTGGATTAAAAATATCTGGAATTTTTAAACTTTCACTTTCTAAAGTAGGAATTTTTTTTGGAGTATGATAAACTTCAGAGCTTGAAGCCAAAAATATCTCTTTTACTCTAAATTTTATAGCTAAATCATAAATATTAATTAATCCTTTTATTGCAATATCAAGTATTTGATCGGGTTTTTTATAAAAATATTTAGTCCCATTAATATAAGCTAAATGAATAATTGCAGTAATCTTATTTTTAAATGCTTTTTTTAGAAATAATTTGTCTCTAATGTCACCTTTAATAAAAATCAAATTTTTATTTTTCAAAAAAATTCTTGAAACTTTCCCTCTTGAATTATTGTCAAAAATAACAACTTTGTGACCTTGTTTTATGAGCATATTGGATATATTTGATCCAATAAAACCGGTACCACCAGTGATTAAATATGTTTTTTTCATCTAATCTAAATTTATTTTTTTTTCTCCAAACCAACTTGTTCTAATACCATAAAAATACCAAATCAAATATTGATTGAACCATTTGAAAACTTTAAATCTACTTTTTCCTTTAGTTCTCTCCTCCCACCTTGAGGGAATTTGAGTAATTTTCATCTTCATTCTTTCAGCTTTAACCAATAATTCTAGAGAATAAGCAAATCCAGATTTTGATTCAATTTTAACAGAATTTAATAATCTTTTTGAAAATAATCTAAAACCATTACTTGCATCCTCTATTGGAATACTTGATAATTTATACAATGAGAATGAAGCAAATCTTACCAATATAGATTTTATCAAGGGACAGCCTATCATGCTTCCTCCTTTCATAAATCTACTTGGTGCAACAATATCATATCCCTCAAGAAATTTTTCATACATTTGATCTATAATCGTTGCGTTTATTAAATCATCTGCTGGATAAACAATTTTACATTCTAATTTATTTGAAAACTCAAAACCTGATTTTATGGCACCACATGCACCATGATATTTATTTTTGACTAATAAAAATTTATTATCGATTTCTTTTAGTATTTGTAAATAATTAAAAACATCGTCATCTTCATTATCGTAACAAAGTAATATTCTATGTTGGTAATTTATTGATGCTTTTAAATGATTAAATAAACTTACTAAATTTTCACCCTCATTATAAATTGGAATTATTAAATCAAATTTTTCATTTATCATTTAAGACTTTCTTTAATAATTTACAATCCATTGAAGCATCTTTAGAAATTTTAAATGTCAATTCTTTTTGAATATCTTCTTGTTTGCACTTTTTAATTTTTTTCTTAAACTTTTTATGTAAATTATAATCAGAAATTCTTTTTTCACCAATATTTATTGTACCATTGAAATTTTTATCAATTAATCTTTTGATATTTCTTACTAGCTTATTTATTTCGATTGAGGAGCTAAAAGAGTCTACAGCAAAGCTAGAAAATCTAATATTCTCTTTGTCAAAAAATCTTGTCCTGACAATAATAAAATTTTTTAATTTTGAGATTACCTTTTCAGATAAGATTTTTGTAAAACCATAAAAATTATACGACTGTAACTTTGATTTTTCATTATAGTTTCCATTTTCACACGGATATACAGCATCAGATGAAATATGTACTACTTTTATATTTCTATTTATACTTTTTATACATTTTATTAAATTTAAAGCTCCAATTACGTTTATATTGAAGGCTTTCAATTTATTATTTTCACATTCTCTCATTCTCGCAATCGCAGCACAATTTATAATTAATTTAATATTTTTTTTTTTTAAATATAAATTAATTTTTTTAATAGATAAGATATCAAGTTCTTTCTTTGTAGGAAAATATGATTTAGTTTTAAAAAATTTATTCTTTTTAAATGCTAATCCTAAATTACCAGAACCACCTAAAACTAGAAATTCTTTCATAATCAAATTTATCTTTTGATTATATTCCAAATATCAATTACTTTTTTTTTCTTTGGAATTTTTATTTTTTTATAGATGTTATGTGGTGTTGCAACAATAATGACTGATGATTTTTCAATAAGTTCTTTTATTTTTGTATTATTTTGATCAATATAATATGGATCATTATAAACAAAATTAAATTTCCTCTTTTTTAGGTAATTAATTAATTCAATTGATAGAGAGTCCCTAATATCGTCAATGTCGGCCTTAAAAGATAATCCCATTATTCCTATGGTTTTATTTTTCAAATTAATTTTTTTTTCTAGGTCTTTAACTAAAAAAATTGGAAGATTTTGATTTACTTTCATTGCTGAGTAACCAAGATCAAATTTTGTTTTTGAGAATGAAGCAAGCTGCATAGTATCTTTTAAAAGACAAGGCCCAGCAGAAAAACCTGCTTGAGGTATTGCAGTATTTCTTTCATAACCATCAATCATTTTTTGTCTTAAATCTTCATAATTTATATTCAAAGATTTACATATTTTAAAAAAATCATTTGTGATTGAAAAATTGATGTATCGATAAGCGTTTGAAAATAGTTTAATAAGTTCTGCCTCAAGTATCGAAGAAAAAATTATTTTTTTTGTAATATTTTTGAATAAGTTTGCTGACTGAATTTTTGCTTTATTATTAAATGCTGATATTATTTGTGGTAATTTAGGTAGCTCAATTAATGATTTTCCTTGGACAATTCTCTCAGGACAATAGGATATATTGGAATTTTTTGACTTTAAAATATCTAGAACTTTATTACACACACCCGGAAAAACAGAACTTCTAATTATTATAATTTGATCTTTGTTAATATTTTTTTTTAGTTCCCTAAAAAATTTTAAAAAATTTTTAGTTTCAGGTTTTAAATTTTTTTTTATTGGTGTTCCAATACATATAATTATAAATTTACTTAATTTTAAAGACGATAATTCATTAGTTGCAATTATTTTTTTTTTTTTTAGTGAGATTTTTAAAGATTTGGTGGCATTTTTTTCCATAAAAGGTAGAAGGCCTTTATTAACTTTTTTAATATTCTTTTCATTGATATCAATTAAATTTACTTTAAATTTTTTCTTAGAAAAAGCTATGCCAAGTGGTAAACCAACATGACCTGTTCCTCCTATAATTGAAATATTATTTTTAAACATACAAAACTATGATATTAGAAAAATAATGAAAAACTATAAAATAATTGATTATTGTCAAATTTCTGGTTCCAAGAAACTAAAAAAAATCTTAGATCTTGGTTTTCTACCACCAGTGAATCAAATGTTTAAGATTAACGAAAAAAATATAAATCAAAACTTTTTTGAAACTGGTTTATTTTTTTGTAGTAAATCCAAACTTGTTCAAATAAATACTATCGTTGACAAAAAAATAGTTTTTCCAAAAAATTATCCATACACAAGTAGTTCAACGAAAATTTTAAGGGATAATTTTAAAAATCTCTCAAACGAAATAAGGAAAAAATACAAACTAAAAAAAAAGTTTATAGTTGATATAGGTTCTAATGACGGAAATTTATTAAGTCACTTCAAGAAAGATTTTAAAGTTTTGGGAGTAACACCTGAAAATATCGGAAAAATTGCGATTAAAAGGGGCATACCTACAATACTTGATTATTTTACAAATAAAATTTCAAAGAGAATAAAAAAAAAATATGGAAAACCTGATATCATAACTGCGACTAACGTTTTTGCCCACATAGAAAATCCCAAAAAACTTTTGAGAAATATTTTATCCTTACTGGATAAAAAAGGAATTTTTGTCACAGAGTCTCATTACTTAATACCATTAATTAAAAGCTTACAATATGATACGATTTACCATGAACATTTAAGGTATTATTCATTAACAAGTCTAAAGTATTTTTTTTCTATATTTAATCTAAAAATAATTGATGCAAAAAAAATTCCTACACATGGAGGATCTATTAGAGTTACAGCAACGAAAAATAGAAATTTAAAACAATCAAAACAAGTTTTAAAAATTTTAAAGGATGAAAAAGAATTTCTTAATATAAAAAAACTTCAGAAATTTAAAGATGAAGTTATTCTCTCGAAACTAGAACTAAATAAATTACTTTTTAAATTAAAAAAAAATAGAAAGAAAATTTTTGGAATAAGTGCGCCATCAAGGGCATCAACTTTGATTAATTACGTAGGTATAGATGAAAATATTGTTGAAAATATTCTTGAAATTAAAGGCTCCAAAAAAATCGGAAAATATTTACCAGGAACAAAAATTCCTATATTTGAAGAAAATATTCTTTACAAAAAAAAACCAGATTATGTTTTGATTTTTTCATGGCATATCTCAAAACAAATTATTTCAAATCTAAAAAAAAATGGCTACAAAGGTAAATTTATTATCCCCCTACCTAAGCCCAAAATTTTAAAATAGGAAATGATAAATTTTTTAATTGAAAAAATAGACAGATACTATCACAGGCCGAAAATCCTGAAGTTTTTTATGGACAAAGATATTAAAACTTTTGTAGACATAGGTGGCTTCAAAGGACTTTATTCTGATATTTTTTTAAAAACATGTAAGGAAATAATAATATTTGAACCTCAATTAAAATATTTTAATTTTTTAGTTACTAAATATCAAAATTATAAAAACGTGTTTATTATAAATAATGCTTTAGGAAAAAAAAATGAATTAAGAAAAATAAATATAAATTTTTTAGAATCAACTTCATCATTTTCCAAAATAAATTATCGTTCAAGATGGTATAAATTTAAAAAAATTATATTAAATAATAAATTAATCAAAAAAACACAAAAAATAAAGATGATGAAATTAGATTCAATAAGAAAAATTTTGAGAACAAAAAAAATCTCATTAATAAAAATCGATACAGAGGGGTATGAGTTGAATGTTTTACTCGGTGCAAAAAAAACTTTAAAAAAAACAAAATTTTTGATATTAGAGTTACACCGTAACAAAATGTATAAAGGTTATGATAAGATTGTAATTAAAAAATTCCTCAAAAAAAATAATTTTATATTTGTCAGAGAATTTAAATTTCCTTTTATACCTTTTTCTGACTGCGTTTATATAAATTCAAAATTTAGCAAAAAAATTTCGATTAATTAATTTTTTTTGAAAATAATCAGCAAATAATATTAGACAAAACGGTAGATAATGAATTGTAAATCTAGGTTCATATCCATGATTCACTAAAAAAATATAAGGAAATAGAATACTGAGAATTGAAAGTATAGATGCAAGAGTAATATGGTTAAATTTTTTTGGTCTTATTAAAAAATATATAACAAATAAAAAACCTGGTAATAAAATTAAAGTAGTCAATCTCGGTATTTCAAAAGGTACTGAGCCAAAAAACATCCTATAGTATGAGTGAAATATGGTCTCATTTATGTAAGATGAAACTGTATTGTTTTTTGATGTTAAACTTGGGTGATTTAAAACATCAAGTAAACTGAATAAATTTGGATGATTTACAATTTTATCTATTAAGTTTGGATCGGCATAATAATTTCTAAGATATAATAAGAAAAATGAAAAAATAATAAGTAAGCTGTAAATAAAAATTTTTTTAAAATTTATTTTTACCGTTTCATAAAAAATTAAATACAAATTTTTCTTATCAGATTTTATTAGAGAATTTGAATAAAAAATAATAGCGAATATTATAAAAATATGATCTTCACGCAGCCCTAAACCTATTACAGCAAACACAAATAAAATTAAAAATAGAAAAAAGTTTAATTCGTATTTTCTTATCAAATAAAGAGAAAATAGTATCAAAAAAGCAGCATAATACTCTGTATAGCCTTTGCCTATAAAAGTAGTATATTTTTCTCCAGTAAAAATAATTAATAAAACCAGACTCAAAAAAAAAGCAAAACCTTTATTATAAACAATATCAAATATAATTTTGAAAGTAAGAAAACATATAAAGCCAACTAAATAAAATTCTATTATTTTTTGAGGAAATGATGATTGCCCAAAGATTATATGTAAAAATGCATAAATATACATGGGTGCTTGACGGTATATTGTATTTGGATGCAGCCAATTTCCATCTACAACAATTTCTCTAGCAAATTTCTGGTAGGTATGCCCATCTGACCCTGGTATCCACCATGAGACACCATTAATTTCTTCGTAAAATCTTATAAATCCAATTATAGCAAGAGGTAAAATTAAAATTAAAAAATAATCAATATCTTTTTTAATAATAGGCGGTTTTAAATTAAAATTTTTTTCTAAAATTTGAGAGTTTAAAATTAAAAAAAATAAAGTAAATACAATTAGAGACAACGAAAAACTTAAGTTCAACTTATATATAAGTATTTTTTCATTCTTTATAATATTTGGTATCAAAAAAGCAAAACAGAAAGTTAGTAAGTTTATTATTATTATACTATTTAATAAATTTTTTGATTTATAAATATATATCAATAATTTAGAAATTATATAGAATATCAATATTATCGTAATTATTTCATAGATATTTCCTAGGAAGTTGAAAAAAAATTGTTCATTAAGACCAATTGTTTCATTGGGCAAAAAAACTAAGTTTTGTGAAAATATATTTATTTCTTTACTGGTATTTTTTCTAACAATTGTTGGAGAGAATTTATAGTCTTCATCAAATTGAAAATAATTTGCTTTAATTAAATAAATTCCTTTTGATAGTTCAATCTCGTTTTTCTGAGTAGTTATATTCTCATGAGATTTTATATCTTTAATAATCAAACTTTGTAATTTCTCAGATTTTATGTTTAATTTTAATTGTGATTTTTCGTGTATTAAAAGTAAAAATTCTGATTTAAATTCAAGATCGATATTTTTATAATCATTTTTTGTGTAGTAATAATACGGGTCTGAACTGTTAAAAATTTTATCAGTGCTTGCTAGCCAATCTATAGGAAAATTTTCTTTTTTATTCCAATGTTCTTTTTGTACTGCGGAATATTTTTCATTCCAAAAAGTATTATAGGTTTTTATAAATTTTTTGTCCTCATTATCAATAAAATATAAATTATGAGAAATTCCATTTACTGGTGAAAATATTAAAAAAATTTTTATTATTACAACCAAAAAAATTAAAAAACTTATTAGCTTTGTTTTTAATAAATCTAATTTAAATAATATTAAAGGGAATATAAAAAAAAGAATGATTAAATTTAGATTAGTTAAAATTGGCAATCCATTAAATATTTTTGAAAAATTTGAGGGGATAAAATAACAAAATATAAGAAGAAATAAATTTAACTTAATTACGTTTTTGTTTTCCAAAAATCTCAACATTTGATATTCATTATAATTAAATAAAAATTTTTATGAATTTTATAATTAAATCTTTTAAAGAAAATATCCTCATAAATTTATCAATAATATTTTGTTTTTTAGTGGCATTTTATCTAAATGATATGAAAAATATCAACAGATATTTTGATGGGTATAAATATAAGGAAACTCTGAAAACTTTTGAAGTTATTTTTTTATTAAAACCAAAACTTAATTTTTTTTTATACCCATCTGCAATTCTACTAGAAAAAGAAGTTGATGAATATTTTGATGAATATATCACTAACGTAAAATCAAATTCTATAAAATATTCATTCAAATTAACTTACTCTATAAAATTTAGCGATGAAAATATTGATAATGCCAAAAAAAAGATAAATGAATTTAATAAATATTTTATTAAAACACATAAAAAAAAAATGAACGACTTATATTCTCTAAATTTAGATGATATTCTGGAAATAGATAAAAACAATTTATTTATAGATAAGATTAAACAAAAAGAGAATATTGATATTAATGATTTTTATTTTTTAAAATTAGATAGTGTTAAATTCTTTGAAGAACTAAAATTGGGTCAGAAAAAAAAAATTTTGCTATCAAAATTAATAATCGGAAATTTATTTTTTTCATTATTATCATCAATTTTATTTTGCTTAATTATATCGATAATTAAAAGTGATATTTATAAATTAAAAAATAAAAAATATTAAAATAATTTCATCAATGATTTAAAAGGATGTTGCATAATGTTATGGGGAGAGTAACAATTCATCCAACATTTAGGGCAATTATCTTTTTTAATATCATCTAAAACTTTTTTAGTTTCTTTATCACTCAAAATTTTTGAAATAGAGTTTTCTCTAATATTTCCTATTTTACTCATAAACATGCATGGTTTTACATCACCATTGGGCATTAAATGAAGAGACGAATTAATCACATCACATGGAATAATGTTTTTTTGTCTTTTTTTTTCAAGAAAAAGTATTGAAATTTTTAAATGTATTTTTTCAATAAGATGTTCTAATTTAGATAAACTATAGTTCTTATATATTATTTTTAATGATTTTATTATTTTATTATCCTCAACATTCTTCTCTATGTTGAATATTCCATGATTGTGAACAAACGTAACAGCTTTAATTAAATCTTTATATTTGTGAAATTTTTTCTCAACAAATTCATCATTTTGATCACTAAGTGTAATTCCAAAGTTACAATTAATATTATTTTGTTTTAATAATTCATATAACCTAAAACATTTTTTATAATTGCCCCTTACCCCCCTTAATTTGTCATGAATTTCCTCATCTCCGTCCAAACTAATGGTAACTAAAACATCTAGTCCTTTATCTTTTGCATACTTCGCGTAATCTAAAGCTCGATTTATTGATAAAGCATTTGTTGTAAAAGCAAGAATTTTGATATTTTTACATCTTATAATTAATTCATCTACCATGTCTTTATAATATTTAACTAAAGTAATTTCACCTCCACTTAATGACAACCAAACAAGGTCACTATTTAAGTTGTCAAAAACTCCACAAATTTCTTTTAAATCAATTTCATTTTTTGGCTTAATTTTCCATATGTCACAAAAATTACAACGTGAATTACACAAATCAGTAAGATTGATAAGCGCCTTATAAGGTCTGGGATTTTTATTTAAGATTTTTCTAGTCCAGATCTTAATATTGATAAAAATTATATATAAGATTGTTTTAAATTTCATAATAGTTAAATATATATAGCATACAATGAAATGGCTAAAAATTATTTTAATTAATTTTGGCATTATCCTTATATGTATTGTTATTCTTGAGACAATATTTGGTAAATGGGTTTTTAAAAAGACTAGTAAATTAGATTGTTTTTACATTTTATGTCATTCTAAAATAAATTTCGAACATGATTTATACACTGATAAAAAAATTGTAACTAACTACTCTCGAGATAAATTTGGTTTAAGGAACAGATATAAAGATTTAGATAAAATTGATATTCTATTAATTGGTGGTTCCACTACTGATCAAAGATTCATTGATGATGATGAAACCTGGGGTCATATTTTGGAAAAATATTTCCATAGTGAAGGAAAAAAAATTGATATTGTTAATGCTGGTATAGATGGTCAGACTTCTAAAGGTCATATTTGGAATTTTAAAAATTGGTTTAATAAAATTGATAATCTAAGATCTAAATATATTATTTTTTATCTGGGCATTAATGAATATGATATAAATTATTATGATGAAAAACTTAGAAAAAGTATCAATAGAAATTATAAGTCATTCATTGCTGATAATTCAGGTGTAATTTATCCATTATATAAAATAGTTAAAGGTCAAATTTTTGCTATTAAAAATAAAAATTATCATGGAGCATATGACCTAAATTCTTTAGATTTTAATTATTCAGAAAATTTTAATAAAATATACACAAAATATAAGAACGAAGTTATTAATGAAAATGGTTTAATAAATAATTTAAATGAACTTTTATTTCTTACTGAAAATTTTGGAGCAACCCCTATTTTTATAACTCAAAAAAAATTCTCATGGAAAATTAAAGATGGGGAGATTTTAAGTAACTCAAAAAAAAATATTATTGATGGTCTTAGAGAGATAAAAATAGGAAAAATAATAAATAAATTTTGTGAAGTTAAAAATTTAATTTGTGTTGATGGATTAAACGATTTCTACTTAAAAAATGACTATTTTTATGATAGCTCACATTTTAACAGAAAAGGATCAACCAAATTTGCAAAGTTTTTATTCTTGAATTTAAAAGAAAAACTAATTTTTAATTAAACATTTTTGATTAACAAATTTTGCTAATTCAATATTTCCTTCATTATTAAGGTGACTATCATCCTCAAAAAATAATAATTTACCTTTTTTAAAGTTTTCTCTAAATACATTTGTTAAATCATAAACTTCCATATCAAATAAATCTGATATCTCTTTAATTCTTTTATCTCTAAATCTATCTAATTTTACTTTGTTTGTTATTTTAGAAATTTCAATATGTGATGAAAACTTTGTTGGAATATAAAAAATACATTTTATTTTATTTAAGTTCTTTTTGAGTAATTTTTCATCAATATGCTTTAACTTATCATGAGTTAATGAAGCATGAATATAGTGATTAAAATATCCTACACTTTTTTCATTAATATTTTCAATTTTTACAATTTTTAATTTTTTAAGAACTAAACTGGAGATGTAGTTAAAAATTAAATCATCTATTTTTTGTTTTGAAAAAATTACATATTTATTCTGATAATGATATAACTTTAAAAAAAAATCTAAAAAATTAAATTTTTTGGAAAAAAAATCATTTCCCTCAAAAATAAAAAGTAAAACATTTGAATTTTTCTTTGTAAATTTTTCGATTTTTTCAAAATAATTATTAGGATCACCAGGATATCCAAGATTATAGCCATAATATTTAAATTGATTAGACAAAATTTCAGGAAAAGTAAATTTCTGTGTATTAGAAACTCCTAATACAAAGGAATCCCCTACAAAATAATTATTTGATTTCTCCTCATTTGAGACTTTCCTAAATCCAAATTTGTTTGTTTTAAATTCAATTTTTTTTGTTTTAGCTAATTCTAAAACATTTTCGTTAAATCCCGAAGCTAGTATTAAATCTCCAAATTTGACATCATATTCTTTATGGATATTTTTTTTCAATTTTCCACGGTCACTTATTACTGTTTCATATCTCAAAATGTTAATTTCATTTTTTAAAAAAAAATTCCCAAAAAAAAATGAAAAAAATAATAATAAAAGAAAAATATTGTTTGTGATAATTAAACTTTTTATGTTCAAGAAACTAGAAAGCATTAAAAATATTATTGCAAAAAACCATGGAATTCCTATCAAAATACATAGTAATAAAAGTGTGATTAAAAGTATGAAATTTAATGATCTTTTAGGAATTTTTTTCATTTAAAAATAAGTCATATTGTATAAATTGATGTAGATCTTATTGCATTAAATATCACAAGAAAATGAAAATAAATAATATAAATATAAATTATCTTTATTCTGTCTTTGTTTTAACTTGGATACTTATAAACTTTATCCTTATAACCAAAGGGATTTATTATACTGGGAGTGATACATCAAGATATATAAATGACGGTAGAGAAATTTTTAATGGAGAAATTTTAACTGGAAGATCTATACTTTACTATGGTTATAATATTTTTCTGGGTTTTTTAGATTTTCTAAATTTCTCATTCAAAGAAATTGCAATTATACAGATTATTATAAATTTTATAGCATCTGTTTGTTTAATAGGAATTTGTGAAAAAATCTGGGAAGCAGGTACTGGAAAATTGTTATCTATTATTTTCTTATTTTATTATCCTTTACAGATTTGGAATTTTTATATCTACACAGAATCTTTATTTGTAAGTTTATTCGTTATAAGCACTTACTTTTTTTTTTGTCGTAGAAATTATTCGAGTAAAGTGATCGGCTTTATACTTTTTTGTGTTACAAGTTCAATAAAACCTCATGGATTTTTAGTTATTTTGTCTTTAATTTTACTTTTTGTAATTAAAAATTTTAAAAAAAAAATAAAATTATTTTTATATATTTCTATTTTATTATTTTTTTTATTTTCGATATTCAAATTATTTAGTTACGTAACTAAAGTTCATAATGAACCTGTTAAAACGTACGAAACAGGAGCAATCATCAGTGATTTTAATAAACATGATCTTATTGTGTCACCACCGAATTCTGAAGATTACATTTTAAAAATTAAAGATAAAAATTTGATACAACAATCAATAGTTACTTTTTTAAATGAACCTATTTATTTTAGTAAACTTTTTTTATCAAAAAGTTTTTTTTATTTTGTACGAGCAAGACCATATTATGATCCATTAAATAATTTATTACTAATCTCGTCGTCAATAATTTTTTTAATAGGCTTTTTTCTATCTTTTAAAAATATCAGAAATATTGATCTTTATTTATTTTTAAATCTTATTTTATTCTTAAATCTTTTTTTTGTATCAATTACTTATGTAGAATGGAATGGAAGATTTTCACTAATATCTATTCCGATATTTATTATATTTATGAGTAATTTATTGATCAAAATCAAAAAATTGATTAATTAAATTTTCTTTTTATTCTTTTAAATTTAAGATATTTTTGAAAAGAGATTTCATCATTTAAGATTTTAATCAACCTTGAGTTTTTTGGTACCCATTTCAATATTTTTTTTGCTTTTTCATTATTACAAACAAGTGAAACTGGATCTCCATCACGTTTTTTTTTAAATTCAATTTTTTTTTGTTTTTTTAATATTAAACAACATTTCAAATAAACCTGATTTACAGAGTAACCCTTGTTATTTCCAAGATTTAATATTTCGCTAATTTTTTTTTTATAGATTAATTTTGATGATTTATAAATTGCATCACATATATCCAAAATATGTATATAATCTCTAATTGCAGTGCCATCTTTAGTATTGAAGTTATTGCCATAAACTTTTAATTTTCTGTTGTTTATTAAACTATTTACAATATTTGGAATTAAATGTGTTTCTGGGTTATGCATTTCTCCAACCTTATATTTTGTGATTGACGAGCAAACATTAAAAAATCTAAAAATTACAAAATTATTCTTACTATTTAAAATTAATTTTTCACATGACAGTTTTGTTTTACCATATTTATTTTTTGGATTAATTTTTGCTGTTTCTTTTAATTTGTCTCTCTTTTCATCATAAACAGAAGCAGTGCTAGAAAATATAATCTTATTAATCTGATTTTGCTTCATCGCTCTTAATATATTAGTAGTTGTTAAGATATTATTTATATAAAACTTTTTATATTTTATATTTTCATCAACAATAGATTCAGCTGCTAAGTGTATAATTAAATCAGGTTTAATCTTTTTTATTAATTTATTTAAATAATCAAAATTTTTTAAATTTAAATTAAAAAACTTTATTCTTTTATCTTTTTTAAATTTAAAGTTTGTTTTATCTACTCCATAAATAAGATAATATTTTTTAAGATACTGAGCAAGACAAGAACCTATATATCCAGAGCATCCAGTAATAAGTATTTTATTCATTTATTTTCGATTCAAAAATATAACTAAATAAAAAAGAAAAAATTATATTTGTTAAAGAAAATAATACCAAAATTGCAAACAATATTACTTCTTTAATATACTTCGCATAAGTAGTGATTTGAAAATCTAATTTACTCCAACCTAATACGTAAAAAATTCCTAAAATAAAACTAAAAATTAATATCAAAATTCCTAAGAAAAATAATTTATTTGAAAACTCATATTTATGGGTGAATGAGATAAAAATATCGTTTTCAACCAATCTTTTTTTATAATTAAAATTATGGATTGCGGCACCAGTTAAAAAAGACAGCTGACCAATAATTAGAATTAAGCCAATTAATAAAAAAGAATGTAAATCTAATATAAATCCCCCAATATTAATTTTGTTAAAATATAAATTTGTAAATAAAATAGAGCCAAATATAAATGAAATTATTCCTGGAAAAATAAGAAGTTTTTTTGGACTCATTGAAAAAATATATCTTAAATGTCTCCAACCATCTCTCCAGGGGTTAAGATGTGGATCTCTATCTCTGCCATCTTTAAAAAAGTTAATAGGAACTTGTAACATTTTTAATTTTTTTAGACTTGCTACTGCTATCATTTCGGTAGCAAATTCCATTCCAGTTGAAGCAAATTTATAATTATCAAAACTTTTTTTATTTATACCTCTTAAACCACAGTGAAAATCTTTAATTGGGGTTGAAAAAAAAATTTTTGCTATAAAGCTTAATACAGGGTTACCTATATATCTATTTTTCCAGGGCATAGATCCTTTTTCTATTTTTCCTAAAAATCTATTACCTACTACTAAATCAAAATTGTTTTTTTTTAGATTATAATAAAACTCATCTAATTCCTCAAAATCATAAGAATTATCTGAGTCAGCCATTATTACAATGTCACTCTTTGAATGATTTATTCCGTTTATTAATGCTGAACCATAACCTTTAGTATTTGTATTTACTATTCTCACTCCTTCCTCCCGGCAGATATTGAGAGAATTATCTTCACTTCCGTTATCAGAAACTATAATTTCTCCTTTTATCTTTGATTTTTGAAGCCATTTTTTTGCCTTCTGAACACATATTTTCAATGTCCTCTCTTCATTTAGACATGGCATTAAAATTGAGACATCAAACATTTTTTTTCGATATTTTAATTAAGTATATGTATAAGGAAAGAGATAAGATTAATGCCAAATAAACATTAATCTTTATTAAAAAAATTGGCAAAATAATTGATATCGAAATAAAAAAGTTTGTTTTTTTCAGCCCATATTTCATAAGAAGTAAATGGTGTAAATGAGTTTTATCTCCATGGAATGGGTGAATATTCTTAATTAATCTGAGAAAAAATAATCTTACTAAATCAATTACTGGAAAAAACATTAACACAACTATGTCTAGGGCATTATCAATTATCTGAAAATTATAACCTTTAACTAATAAATATGAAAAAATATACGAAAGAAATAAAGTTCCATTATCACCTAAAAATATTTTTCCTTTTAAATTAAGATAAGAAAATATTATATTTGAAAACAAAATTATCATTATTAAAATTAAGTTGAAATTATTCAAATATAAAAAAACACAAAAAATATAGTTATATAAAGCTATTTGGTTATTAATTCCATCAAACATGTTAAAAGCGTTAATAAAAATTAAAAAACAAAGAATTGAAAAAATAATTGATAAATTAAATAAATGAATTTCAATCGAATTTGAAAATTTCAGATTAGTAATTACTAAATTTTGATCAATTAGAAGAGCTGTAATGATCAAAAAAAACTGTAAAAATAATTTTTGATTTGAAGATATTTTGAATTTATCATCTAGAAAACCAAGAACCAAAAATAAACTTGAAATTAAAAAAAACGAAAATTGTGATCTTTTTGATTGAAAAAAATCAAAATTAATAAAATTTATCTTATATAGATAGATGAGTGTACCGCCAAATAATATAATGTTTATAAAAAAAATTAATCCTCCAAAACAAGGAACATTTTCTTTATGAATTTTAACGCGGTTTGGCTTGTCAAATAAATTAATAAAATTTGATATATGATTAAATTTAAAAATAAATAATAAATTGACTAAAAATATTGTTATAAATAAAACTGAAATTTCCATTTTTAAAAATTATTTATTTAATTAATTATCACATTTATAAACAAAAATCAGTTTTTGAACTAGGAAATATATTTTGTACATCCATAATTAAGCCTTTTGATTTAAGTTTAGATCGAATATTATTAATTTCAAATTTCAAAAAATCATTGTGTTTAACATTAAAAAAAAATGCGGAATAAAAATTTTTTCTAATTTTTTTTATATTCTTAAAACCATAGATATAATTTTTTTTAATATGAGGATCAAAAAACTCAATTTTAAATTTTTTTTTCTTAAGTATTTTAGCAATTGTAATTGATTTTGAATTTCTTAAATCATTACAATTTTCTTTAAATGATGCTCCAAAAATAAGTATATTTTTAATTTTTAATTTTCTTTTTTTAATCAAACTGATAAAGCTTCCAACTATGTAAGTTGGGATGTAATCATTAATGTCTCTACCAGCAAGTATCACTTTCGGATTATAATTTATCTCTTTTGCACAATAAGTTAAGTAGTATGGATCTACACCAATACAATGACCACCTACAATTCCAGGTCTAAAATTTAAAAAATTCCATTTAGTGCTCGCTAAATCAATTACATCTTTTGTTCTGATATTTAATTTATTAAAAATAATTGAAAGCTCATTCATAAATGCAATGTTTATATCTCTTTGAGTGTTTTCAATCACTTTTGCTGCCTCCGCAGTCTTTATATCTTTTGCAATTATTACTTTTGCTTTAATTATCTCTTTATAAATTGCTTTTATATATAATGATACATGAGGGTTATCTGAAGAAACAATTTTTGAAATCTTCTCCAATGTGTGAAGTTCATCACCTGGATTAATTCTTTCAGGTGAATAGCCTAGATGAAAATAATTTTTTGTATTTTTTAAGTCTTTATCACTACAAAAAAGATGTGAATTTCTCTCTAAAATTGGTTTACAGACTTTTTGAGTTAAACCTGGATAAACTGTACTCTCATAAATAACTAAATCATCTTTCATTAAATTCTTACCAACAGTTTTTGATGCATTTTTAATATTTCTTAAATCAGGTTTATTGTTTTTAAATACAGGTGTTGGCGTTGTAATTATGTAAACGTTAGAATTTTTTAATTCTTTCTGATTATACGTAAAATTAATTTTTTTTAAAAATTTTAAATCTTTTCTTTTTGTTTCATAATTATAATCAATGTTTTTTTTTAAAGTGTTGATTCTATTTTTATTTATATCGTATAAAGTTACTCTAATACCTCTTTTGACGTAAGCAACAGCTAATGGAAGTCCTATGTAGCCACCGCCTACAATGCAAATATCAAGATTTTTTTTATTATATTTTTTTAATTTCATAAATTAATTTAACAAATTGATTATTTATTGTATTTTTATCAAAATTTTTCTTTATAAAAAAATGAGCTTTCTTTTCCATATTACTCATCTTTTTTTTATCCATTAAAATTACTTTTTTTATTTTGTTTGTTAAATCTTTCAAGGATTGTTTTTTGCATATAAAACCATTGTAATTGTTGAGTATCACATCCTTACAACCAACGTTATTTGTTGTAATACAAATTCTTCCAAAGAAATTTGCCTCTTGTAAAATTCTGGGCAAACCTTCACCATAATAGCTTGGTAAAACTATACAATCAGATGCAATTATTTTTGGTTTTATATTTTTTTGGTTTGGAAAATATTTAATAACTTTTTTCTTTTTATAAAAATCTATTATATCTTTTAATTTTCTACATTGAATTTTTCCTATTACAACAAATTGAGATCTGAAATTCAATTTAATATATTCGGCAGCTTTCAAAAAATATATAATACCTTTTTCTTCCATAATTCTTGAAATAAATGAAAAAGTAAGAACTTTATTTTTTTTAATTTTTCTTACTTTGAAATTAAAATTATCAACATTTAATCCCGGAGCTTTAAGATGAAATATTTTATTTTTACTTTTTAAAATTTTTTGGCTTAAAAAAAAATCTATATCATCCTTATTCACTAATATAATTTTATGAATACTTTTTTGAGATACTTTAAGGATAAACTTAATCAATTTGCCAAAAAAACTTTCTTCAATAAATGATCTTCCCAAACCATCAAAAAGAGAAATAGATTTTTTTTTAAAATACAGATTTACTATGCCAAAATAAACACATGGTTTAATTGTAAAATTAATATATATGTCTGAATGAATTTTTGAAATTAAAAAAAAAATTTTTATCAAATATAAAATTTCCTTAAATGGGTTTTTGCTCAAAGTATCAAACTTTAATGGGATGAATTTACAACCCATTTTAACAAGTTCTTTTGATGTTTCGTCTCGATTGCTTATAATTTGAACTTGATTTTTATCATTTAGGAGTTTGAGAATAAATTCTTTTCTAAAATTGTATAAACTCCACGACGTGTTTGAGAATAAAGTTATTATCATAAGAACAATATACTTTTATAAGGTATAAAAAAGCTTTTAAAAGGGCTAAAGTTTATCCAAACAAGAAAATAAATCAAAAAAAATAAAGATACTAAATTAATATTGAAAATTTTATTTAATCTGTTTTGAAATATGACGTGTCCAAAAACGAAAATTGTTATTGGAACAAAAAAAATTATTAATCTACTAGTTGCTAAAGGAAAAAAAACGCTCATTGGAATTAAAAAAATTGAGATTATTCCTACAGAAAACCATAGTTTATATTCTTCCTTTAGTTTAAAGAAATCTTTAAAATATATTAATATTAAAAAGGAAAGAGCCATAAGAGCCAATCTAAAGTATACACCTTTAGGCATAATTGGATATGTCTGATCTAAATAGATATTCAAAGTCCATATTAATTTAGTTACCCAAGTTGAAAAAGTCGGGATTTGTAAAAAATAAATTAAAATAAGTAATGTCAAAATTATAAACAAAAAAGAAGTAAAATAGACCATCATATTTTTGTAATTTTTTTCATACACAAAATAAAATACTAGATAAATCAACGCGAATTTATGAAAAAAAGAAGCCACAAATATATAAAAAATATATTTGATATAATCTTTTTTTATTAAGAAATTTATTGAAAATAAGAAAATTGATATTGCAATAGCTTGTCTCATGAAATTAATAGAGATCGGTATTAGCAAAATTGGTATTGAAATAAATAAAACAAAAAAAGGATTGGGATATTTTTTAAGGTATTTTTCGAGAAAAAATAAAAAAATTAATAAGAATATAAAATTGGTTAAAAAATATCCTAGCCCCAACTTGTTAGCAACAAGTATTATTGTATAATATATAAATTCGAATTGAGAGTAAGGATTATCAAAATTAATATTATTCATTTTTTCATATAGATTTGCATAACCAAAATAGTCTCCTCCAATGTAATATCTTGAGCCTAAAACTATGAATATTAAAAAAAGAGATAATAGCCAAAACTTTTTTTTTAATTTGGTAGAATTAATATCTAATTTAGAAAACAAAAAAACTAAGAAAAATAAACTTAAATAATATACCATTAAGCACTAAACCAATTGAAATGATATTTGTGTATAATTTTTTCAATATCGAAATTTCTGATAATATGTTCTCGACTTTCTTTACCCATATCTTTAATTCTTAACTTATCTTTTTTAGATAGATTATAAATATCCTCCATCTTTCTACAAAATAATGTTGGAGAGGAGGTTGGTACAATCCAATTTTTATCATAAATTAATTTTGAAACATCGCCAACATCAGTAGATATACATGGAACCTCGCATGCCATTGCTTCACCTATTACATTGGGGAAACCTTCGTTTCCAGCGCTTGATAAAACATGGCAATCAATTCCATTCATAAAACTTTTTATATTTGTAAAATTTCCTAACAATTCGATTTTATTTGTTAAATTCTTTGGTATTAACTTGATGAGATCTTGATTATTAATTTGAATATTCGGTCCAGCTAAAAAAAACCTGGCATTTTTTTCATCTTTTTGAAAAAATAAATTGATTGAATTAATTAAATTTTTAAAATCTTTTTGAGGGTCCCATCGAGCAACCATTCCAAAAATAAATTCATCATCTTGAATTTCATATTTTTTTCTAAAAATTTCTCTTAATTTTGAGTCAAATTTCAATTCTTTTAAATTAAAACCATTATCTATGAGTTGAAATTTAGTCTGATCATAACCAATATTTGCGTGAATATCTAAAGCTCTTTTGGAGCATGATAATATTTTATTAGGAACTTTTTTTGATATTATTGAGCATAGTTTTTGAATTAAAATTGTAATGTAAGAAGACCATTTAAAATTTAAATCAGAATTTCTTATATTCCAATAAACTTTTTGTCCTAAAAAAAAACATAAAATTCCTCCAATTAAGTCTGCATGATACATCCATGTCTGAACTAAATTATATTTTTTAAATTTTAAAATTTTGTAAAGTTTAAAAATTTTTAATAAGTTTAACGAATATTTATTCATATTGAGAGATAAAATATTATAACCTTCGTTGGCAAGTTCATTTCCATATCTTCCAAGATTTAATAAAGAAATTACTT
>MDTE01173168.1_pt1 | contig 21882 bp, 15 predicted proteins | sample 811231 | NCBI WGS metagenome assembly MDTE01 (sample SAMN05326651, study PRJNA326480) | marine metagenome | isolation source: seawater | place: Indian Ocean: Red Sea | collected 2010 | reverse complement strand
ATGTCAACAGGAATACCTCTACCATCATCACTCACAGTAATGGTTCCATCAGAATTAATTTTTACATTAATGTTTTTGCAATGACCTGCTAATGCTTCATCAATCGAATTATCGACAACTTCATAGACCATGTGATGCAAACCGGTGCCATCATCAGTATCTCCTATGTACATCCCCGGCCTTTTTCTTACTGCTTCAAGACCTTTTAAAACTTTAATTGAATCCGCTTGATATGTGTTTTTATTTGTCATTTTTTAAATTTTGGAAAGATAAAATTATAACATCTTTTTAAAAAATTGCTGATATATCTTAACAAATTAGCCATTAAATGATCAGATTATTGTTAAAAAACATAGCAAATTTAATGGCGGAGAGAATGGGATTCGAACCCATGAAAGAGTTTCCCCTTTACACGCTTTCCAAGCGTGCGCCTTCAACCACTCGGCCACCTCTCCATCTTAAATTAATTGACTCTTTTTCTTTTCGTTTTTCCAGTTCTTAAGTAATTTTTTTCAAACTTCTTTAGATTTTGATAGAATTTAAAATTTCTTAACATATTTTTTAAATATTCTCTTTTAACTGAAACATCATTTTTATCTCCGTGGCGTCCCTTAAAAACTGTTGTATTTTTTTTTATAACTTTTGCAATCTCACTTAATGGTCTTCCTCTTGAAAAATAATAAGTTGCAACTGATTTTCTAGACATATTTTTTGGGCACTTAAGCGGATTAGGATGTCCGTGATTAGTAAAATCATTTGTTGAAAAAATAACCATTGTGTTAAAATTTGGAGCTATTTTTTTAATACATTTATCCATACTTTTATTCCAAAGTTCTAAATTTCCGCCATAGTTTTTTTTCCAATTTTTGTTCAAATAAATTAATACATTTATTCTTCTGTCAAGATTTTTAAATGGATGCTTGCTAAAATCCGTGTGTATCTTCAAAACACCCCCTCTTTTTATTTCATGTAAACCACCACCACTTAAATGCGGATCAGGCAATATCTTTTCTTTTATTGATGTGACTTTCTGGAGAAAATCTAAAAAATCTTTTGAATTTAAATAATCGAATAAAATTTTAGTATTCTTTTTAAAATTTTCTCTTTTGTTGTTTGCAAATTTAATCTCATTTTTATTATTATAATTATTTGATGAATTTATTTTCGAAAGATTTGGAAATTCTTTAAGTACATTTGATAGGAATTTTTTATCAAAAAAATTTTTGACTACAAGATGAGGGTATGGCTTTGATTTCAAGTAAGTTTGCTTCTTATCAATTGCAAAATTATTTAATTTCTTAAATCTTTCAGAAATAATTTTAGTTCTCATTATAAAATCCACTCTTTAAATTTGTTTTGGTTTTTTTGTAAATACTCTGGATATGTGTCATCTATATTTACTCTTTCAAATGTGTGTCCTCTATTAAATAAATCTATTTTTTGTTTAATCTTTTCTTTTATATTATTCTCATTAAAGTACTCCTCTTTGTCCCAACTGGTTTCGGCCAAACTCTTAAATTTTTTAGATATTTCATCCGGTCTAAGTAAATAATTAAAATGCCAACCTCCATCATTTATTATCTCAATGCTTTTTTCTTTATCAAATCTCCAAATTCCATATTTTAAATTTTTAGATACAATTTTTTCTCTTAACCAATTTATTGATTTTAAGTCCTTTTTTTTGCAAATTCTAGTACCTTCCCAAGGAGACTCGAACTTATTAAATAAGTTTAATTTATACGTATACATATTTTGAAAAAAAATTCCAAATTTTTTTTTTAAAACAATATTTTTAATTTTTTTTGGATTAGGTATTTCATCAGGGTCTGAAAACATTATAAAATCCTCGTCAACTGCATCTCTTATCCCTTCAAATATAAACTCTCTTTGATAGGATTGATTCTCCCAGGGAGTATTGTTTGTTGGAAATTTTTTTCTTATAATAATGTGATCAATTTTGTCCTTTAATTCAGGAAAATTGTCTTTAGAAAAATTTAAATCTTTAAATTTTCCTCTATGATCATAAATAGACTCACATACAACAAACTTATCAACAGAATCTTTTAAAATAGAAAATCTTAGTTTCATTAGAAGGTTTTCTTGGAAAAAAGTCACGCAATCATAAATTTTACTCATTATCTTTCCTTGTTTATTTTTAAAACTCCTATGAATGCTTCTTGTGGTATTTCTACCTTTCCAAATTGTTTCGATCTTGCTTTACCCTTTTTTTGCTTTTCTAGTAATTTTCTTTTTCTATCAGTAGCACCGCCACCATGTATTTTTGTTAATACGTCTTTTTTAAAACCTTTTATTGTCTCACGAGCTATAATTTTTCCTCCTATTGCAGCTTGTACGGGTATCATAAAATTATGTCTTGGAATTAAATCCTTTAACTTCTCACAAACTTCTCTCCCAGTTTTTTGAGCAAAGTCTTTATGTATCATCATCGCTAGCGCATCAACTGGTTCACTATTTACAAGTATTCCAAGTTTGACTAGATTTCCCTCTCTATGCCCAATTATATCATAATCAAAGCTTGCATATCCACTAGTCATAGATTTGATGCGATCATTAAAATCAAAGACTACTTCATTTAAAGGAAGTTCGTAGTTTAGAACAGCTCTATTCCCTGAGTAACTAAGATTTGTCTGAACTCCTCTCTTATCTTGACACAATTTTATAATGGATCCTAAATATTGATCTGGAGTGATAATTGTTGCTTTGATCCATGGTTCCTCAATAAATTTTATTTGAGATGGATCAGGAAGACTTGATGGATTTTGTAAGTCTTTAACTTCACCATTAATAAGGTTTAGTTTGTAAACAACACCAGGTGTTGTTGTGAGTAAATTCACATCAAATTCTCTCTCTAGTCTTTCTGTAATTATTTCAAGATGTAATAATCCTAAAAATCCACATCTAAAGCCCAAACCAAGTGCAGATGATGATTCTGCCTCAAAAGAAAAACTAGAATCATTTAATTGTAGTTTTGCCAACCCATCTTTCAACTTTTGATATTCAGAACTGTCAACCGGAAATAGTCCACAAAAAACCACTGGTTTACTTGGTTTAAAACCTGGTAAGGGTTGGACTTTAGGTTTTGATGCATCACAAATGGTATCACCAACTTTTGTTTCTGATAAAATCTTAATACCTGTCGTGATAAAGCCTATTTCACCGGTTTTTAGCTCTACAATATCTTTTGGTTTAGGCGTAAATACCCCTACTTTTTCAACTATATAATCTTGATCTGTAGAGAGCATTTTGACTTTCATATTTTTATATAGTTTACCATTTATCACTCTTACTAAAATTACCACTCCTAAATATGTGTCGTACCAACTATCGACTAACAAACATTTAAGATCATCATTTTGTTTTCCGGTAGGTCCAGGTAATTGAGAGATGATTTGTTCTAAAATTTCATCTATACCCTCTCCAGTTTTTCCTGAACATGGAACAGCATTTTTTGTATCGATGCCTATAACATCTTCAATTTGTTTATTAGTTTTTTCCAAGTCGGAGGCGGGTAAATCTATTTTATTCAATACAGGTATAATTTCATGATTAATGTCTAATGCCTGATAAACATTTGCTAGTGTTTGTGCTTCAACGCCCTGAGTGCTATCAACTATTAATATCGAGCCTTCACAAGCATATAATGATCTGCTAACTTCATAGCTAAAATCAACATGACCAGGAGTATCAATAATATTTAAAATATAGTCCTTACCATTCTTAGCTTTGTAATTTAACTTTACTGTTTGAGCTTTAATCGTAATTCCTCTCTCTCTTTCAATATCCATAGAGTCAAGAACTTGAGCTTTCATTTCTCTCTCTGTTAGACCACCACATTTATGAATAATTCTATCAGCTATTGTTGATTTGCCATGATCTATATGTGCAATTATTGCAAAATTTCTTATATTATCAATTTCACTCATTTAATTTTTAGGATCGTATTATCGCACCAGTCTCTTTTTCGACTGTTTCAATAATAAGTTTATTTATCTTTTCTAAGTCACTCTCCTTTAAAGTTTTTGACATTGACTGAATAGTTACGTTTAAAGCAATTGACTTTTTATTATCAGGAATATTATCACCCTCATAAACATCGAAAATATCGACATTTTTGATAAGTTCTTTGTCAATATTGTACACGAGCTCAATTAAGTCTTGGGACCTAAAATTCTTATTAATAATGAATGCAAAATCTCTTTCTGATTTTTGATAATCCGAAGCTTTATAAACGTCCTTCTTATCTTTAAGAGATTTTTTCTGAAATTCTAAATTATTTAAAAATATTTCGAATCCAACTAAGGCCTCGGTCTTTATATCTTTTTTTTTTAGAATACTAGGATGGATTTCTCCAAAGTATGCTGCTACTTTATTTTTTTCTTTAGTCAAAAAAATCCTTCCTGCTTTTCCAGGATGATAGTAATTTGGTACTTTATCATCGATGAAAAAGTCTGATCTATTATTTCCTGCTTCCACTAAAGTTTGGATAACGTCTCTTTTAATGTCAAAAATATCTATATCTCTCTCTTTCTCAATCCAAGACATCCTTGAAACTTTTCCAGATCGTAAAGCACCTAAAACTGTTTCTTGATCACCTGGATTTATCCCAAAGAAAACAGGGCCAATTTCAAATAACGAGATATCTTTAATACCTCTGTCTAAATTTTTATTGAGATAAGTTATTAAGTTTGAAAAAATTGAATTCCTTAAAACATTTAGTTCAGAACTAATTGGATTTAAAATCTCAATATTTTTTTTATCATTTTTAAATAAATTGTTTGTATCTGAATCTGTAAATGACCAAGTTATAGCTTCCTGAAAACCTTTCGAAGCGACCGATCTTTGTAAAAAATGGAACATCTTCTGAGTTTCATTGAGAGTAGATTTATCTCTCGTTTTAATAGGGTCAATTTTTTTTATCTTACCATATCCATATATTCTTATCAATTCTTCGACTATATCAATTGGTTGTTCTATGTCCGGTCTCCAAGAAGGGACTTGAAGGTCAAGAAAATTTCTATTTTTTTTTACTTTAAATCCCAAATTTTCCAAAATTTTTGTTATTTCTTTAATTGAAATTTTAAATCCAAGAGTCTTCTCAAGTAATTCTAATTCAAACTTAATATTTTTTAATTTAAATTTTTCTGTTTTTTGAATGTCTATTTTACTAATTTCACCACCACAAATTTCTTTTATTAATTTTGCAGCTACCTTAAGGCCTTTTTCAACTGACAAAGGATCTATTCCCCTTTCAAATCTAAATTTTGCGTCAGTATCAATGTTGAGTTGTTTTGATGTTTTTCTTATTGATCTTGGATCAAAATAAGCTGACTCCAAAAAAACATTTACAGTATTTAATTCAGTGCTAGATCTTGTACCTCCAATAATTCCACCCAATCCTAAGATACCTTCAGAGTCAGTAATAACACAAGCTCCTTCCTCTAATTTGTACTCTTTATTGTCTAAAGCTTGAAATTTTTCACCCTTTTTTGAATTTCTAACTACAATACCTTTTTGAATTTTATCAGCGTCATAGGCATGGAGTGGTCTGTTTAAATCTATCATCACATAATTTGTAATATCCACGATGGCAGAGATGGGTTTCTGCCCTACTGAAATTAGCTTATCTATTAGCCATTTTGGGCTTTTAGTATTTTTAACATTTGTGATTAAACAACTTCCAAAAATTGAACATCCATGATTTTTTTCTTTTAAAATCTTTACACCAATTTTTTGACTACCTTTGTGGTTGATTTTACCAAATTCAATATTCTTAAGCTTACCAAAGCCTGCTGTTGCTAAATCTCTAGCTATACCTCTTACACCTAAACAATCTGGTCTATTTGGTGTGATAGACAAATCAATCAAATTTGATTTACTTTTTGTGAAGTATTTTTTTCCAATTTTATTTTGGTATTTATTTTGATTGAGTTCTACAATACCATCACTTTCATTAGATAAATTTAATTCACTTTCAGAACAAAGCATACCATAGGATGTAACTCCTCTTATTTTAGTTACTTCAAGCTTCATTTTATTTTTTGGGATAATAGAGCCTGGAGGGGCATAAATGGTCAAAAGTCCTTTATTAGCATTTGGGGCACCACATACAACTTTAATCAAATCATTTTTGCCAATGTTTACCTCACAAACTTTCAACCTATTTGCGTTAGGATGTTTCTCAACTTTAAGTATTTTAGCAACAATGAATTCATCCAGATCTGAAGTCGAGCTCTCAACTCCTTCAACTTCTAGACCTATATCAGTTAATTTTTGTAAAAGTTGATTTTCTGAGTTTTTTGTTTGAAGATGATCTTTCAACCAATCATATGTAATTTTCATCGACTTAATCCTCTATAATTAGTTGGAACATCTAATGGATCAAAACCAAAATGATTTAACCATCTGTAGTCACATTCGAAAAATGCTCTTAAATCCTTGATTCCATACTTAAGCATAGCTAGTCTATCTATTCCTATACCAAAAGCGTATCCTTGGAATTTGTCTGGATTAACTTTTACATTTTTAAGAACATTTGGATGAACCATCCCACATCCTAGAATTTCTAGCCATTTGTCTCCTTCACCAATCACAATTTTTCCGTTTTTAATTTCATAACCGATATCAACCTCTGCTGAAGGTTCAGTAAAAGGAAAATGGCTTGGCCTAAATCTCATTTTAATATTTTTGACTTCAAAAAATTCTTTTATAAAATAATTTAAACAACCCTTTAAATGACCCATATTTATATCTGTATCTATATGAAGACCTTCTACCTGATGAAACATGGGTGTATGAGTTTGATCGCTATCAGATCTATAAGTTCTTCCTGGAGCAATAATCTTAAAAGGCGGCTTATCATTTAGCATGGTCCTTATCTGAACTGGTGAAGTATGTGTTCTAAGTAATTTTTCTTTTTTTGGATCGAGATAAAATGTATCATGCATATCTCTTGCTGGATGATTGTCTGGTGTATTTAAAGCAGTGAAATTATTATACTCATTTTCAACGTCTGGGCCCTCTGCAACACTAAAACCTATTTCTGAAAAGATCGAGGAAATTTCATCAATTGTCTGGGAAACGGGATGTATTTTTCCTCTTATAAAATTTCTTTCTGGTAAGGTAATATCAATCTTTTCTTTTTCTAATTTTTCATTAATTTCAATATTTTCAATTTCTCTTACTTTTATATTGATCAAATTTTGTAGTTCACCCTTAACTAAATTAAGTTCTGAAGCAAAATTTTTTCTTTCTGCCTCTGCAATTTTACCTATATTCTTAAACTCTAATGTTATATGTCCATTTTTTCCGAATAGATCTGATTTAATTTGATTAATTTCAGAAAGATTTAATTTCTTACCAAGTTTTAATTTGAATTCATCTTTGATTTTTTTAAGATCAAGCATTTGTACAGATTATTTCTTCAGCAAAATAAAACAATAGTGAAGATTAATTTAAAGCAGATTGTGCTTTTTGGACAATAGATTTAAAGGCTTCTGGGCTATCGTACGCTATTTCTGCTAGAATTTTTCTATCCATTTTAATTCCACATTTATTTAAACCATTAATAAACTTAGAATATGTTAAACCTTCAGCTCTGACACCTGCATTAATTCTCTGTATCCAAAGAGATTTGAAATCTCTTTTCTTATTTCTACGGTCCCTATAAGCATATTGCATTGCTTTTTCCATTGCTTGCTTAGCTACCCTGATTGTATTTTTTCTTCTACCCCATTGGCCCTTAACAGCTTTAAGAACTTTTTTGTGTTTTGCTCTGCTAGTTACGCCTCTTTTAACTCTTGCCATTTTAACCCCTTAAACTGTAAGGCATGTATGATTTTACAATTTTACTATCTTGTTTTGACATTGTTGTTGTGCCTCTCAATTTTCTTATTTGTGAATTTGTTCTTTTAATCATACCATGACGTTTACCTGCTTGAGCCATAATTACCTTTCCTCTAGCAGATATTTTAAATCTTTTTTTTGCTGAGCTTTTTGTTTTTAGTTTTGGCATAATTTTGCGATTTTATACAAAGAAAGAAATAGATTTACAACCTATATTAAAGCCTATAATGGCTGAATTACCATAATCATCTGTTTGCCATCAAATTTTGGGTGTAATTCGACTTTACCAATATCTTTCATATCTTCTTTAATTTTAGACATCAACTCGTTGCCTAAGTGAGAATGCTGAAGTTCACGGCCTTTAAATCTTATAGTGAACTTAACTTTATCTCCTTTTGCTATAAATTTTTTTGCGTTTTTTACTTTAAACTCATAATCATGAGTCTCTGTTACTGGTCTCATTTTAATTTCTTTAAGAGAAATAATCTTTTGTTTTTTTTTTGCCTGATTTGCTTTTTTTTGAGCATCATATTTAAATTTACCCATATCCATAATTTTACATACGGGTGGTTTAGCATTTGGTGCAATCTCTATTAAATCTAGTGATTGATTTTTTGCCATTGAGATTGCTTCATTTGTATTTAATATACCAAGATTCTCACCATCGCTTGCAATAACCTGAACCTCTGGTGAAGATATTCTGTTGTTAGACCTTGGGCCACGATCTTTAGTTCTTCTCTGAAAATAGTTTTGTTTGAAATCTGCCACTTAATTTGAAGGTGCTCTATTTAAAGCAGAAAATTTTTTAATAAATGTATTTAGATCCATATTTTCTTGTTTGTCTGAATCCAATCTTCTAATGGTTACAGAGTTACTGTCAACTTCTTTTTTACCACAAATTAATAAAATCGGGACTTTTGCAAGAGAATGTTCTCTAATTTTATAATTTAAATTGTGATTTTTTAAATCAACAATTGTACTAATGCCTGCTTGTTTAATCTTCTCAGAAACTTTTATTGCATACCCTTCAAAATCTTCTGAGATAGGAATGACAACTGATTGTAATGGAGAGATCCAGAATGGAAATTTTCCAGCATAATTTTCTATCAAAATTCCTATAAATCTTTCTAGAGATCCGAACAGAGCTCTATGTAACATAACTGGAACTTTCCTTGTACCATCTTTGTCAACATAAGACGCCTCTAATCTTCCTGGTAAATTTAAATCAACTTGAAGAGTTCCACATTGCCAGTCTCTTCCGATAGCGTCTCTTAAAACAAATTCTATTTTTGGGCCATAAAAAGCTCCTTCTCCCTTATTTATACTATATTCCAGTTTTGAGGCTTTAATAGCTTCAAGTAATGATGCCTCTGCTTTGTCCCAAACCTCATCTTCACCAACTCGTATTTCTGGTCTGTCAGCATACTTAAGCACAACGTTTTCAAATCCTAAATCTTTATAAATATCCAATATTAAATTTGTTACGTTCAAACATTCACTAGTAATTTGATCCTCGGTACAAAAAATATGTGCATCATCTTGAGTAAACGCTCTTACTCTAAGAAGTCCATGAAGTGCACCGGAGGGTTCATAACGATGAACCTTTCCAAATTCTGTAATCCTTAGTGGCAAATCTCTATAACTTTTTAAGCCTTGATTAAAAACTTGAATGTGCCCAGGACAATTCATTGGTTTAATTGCAAAAACTTTTTCATCGGGTGTCTCTGAGGTATACATATTTTGTCCATATTTTTCCCAGTGTCCTGACTTTTCCCATAGTAATCTATCTAATACTTCTGGTGTGTTTACCTCTCTGTAACCAGCTGCATCTTGTTTATCCCTCATGTAGCTAATTAGTTTTTGAAATAAAGACCAACCCTTTTCATGCCAAAAAACGCTGCCTGGACTTTCTTCACGAAAATGAAATAAGTCCATTTCTTTTCCTAATTTTCTATGATCTCTTTTCTCTGCTTCCTCAATTTTATTTAAATAGTCCTCTAAGTCTTTTTGAGAAGCCCACCCAGTCCCATAAATTCTCTGAAGCATTTCATTTTTTGAGTCTCCACGCCAGTATGCCCCTGAAACTTTGGTGAGTTTAAAAGCTTTGCTAATTTTTCCTGAAGATACTAAATGTGGACCTCTACATAAATCATGCCAGGTATCCCCATGGTGATAAATTGAGAGTTCTTCATTTACCGGTATACTCTTAATGATCTCAGCTTTATATTTTTCTCCAATTTTGATAAAATGACCTATTGCTTTTTCTCTGTCCCATACTTCTCTTCTTGTTTTCACATCTTTGTAAATTATTTCTAACATTCTTTTTTCTATCTTATTTAAATCATCACTTGTAAAAGGTTCCTTTCTTGCAAAATCATAATAAAACCCATTTTCTATCACTGGTCCAATCGTCACTTGAGTTCCAGGATATAACTCTTGTACTGCCATCGCCATAATATGTGCAGTGTCATGTCTGATGACCTCTAAACCCTCAGGATCCTTTGAGGTAAAAATTTTTACAGAACAATCTTTATATATTTGAAAGTATAAATCTTTTAATTCTCCATTTACACTCATCACTAAAGCATTTTTTGATAAAGATTTGCTTATTTTTTCTGCAATTTCTAATCCATTAACTACTTTTGAGAAATTTAAGCTTTTTCCATCTGGTAATTTTATTACAGGCATTTAATTTAATAATCTCTTATACTCTGAATAAGTAGAAAAACACATTTTTTCAACATTAAATTTTTTAATTACGTTTTTTCTTCCTTCTTTTCTTATTAAATCAAGGGATAGTTCATCCGTTGTTATGACTTGTATAATCTTTTTACTCAAAGAACTTGCGTTTCCAGAGCTAAATAAAAATCCAGTTTTTTGATCAACAATAGTCTCGTTTGATCCACCAATATCACTTGCAATTATAATTTTTTCCATAGATTGAGCTTCTACAGCTACTCTACCAAATGCTTCTGGTTCTACAGAAGCTGAAACAACTATATCAGAAACTTTGTATGCTAAAGCCATATCTTTACAATGATTTATAAATTTAACCTGTTTATTTAGTCTGTATTGCTCAATTAATCGGATCAATTTTTTTTTATATAAACTTCTACCTTGATCACTTCCTAGAATAACGACATGAAAAGCTTCATAACCTAACTCAATTTTTACTAAATTAATTGCATCTATAAATAGTTCTTGTCCCTTCCATGAAGTAAGTCTTCCTGGCATTAAAATAATTTTTTTTTCATTATTTATTTCCCAACTTTGAAGGAGCTTTTTTTCTTCGGTCTCTAATTTGGTTGATGAATCAAAATAATCAACATTTATACCTCTAAAAATTACTAAAAACTTTTTTTTGGTATCTAAAAACTCAGAATAATTTTCTTTAATATGTGAAAAAATAAAATTACTTCCAGCAATTATTAAGTCTGATCTTAACATTACAGAATTATAAAACTTTTTTAATTTTCCTTTAAAATTATATGTACCGTGAAAGGTTGTTACGAACTTTCTTTTTGTTAATCTGGTTGCAAAAAAACATGACCAAGCAGGTGCACGACTTCTAGCATGAACTATTGAGATGTTATAATATAAAATTATACATACTAAAAAAATTGAATTTAAAAAAATCAGTACTGGATTTTTACTATGAACAGGTAATTTAATTAATTTAACTTTCTTTTTGTCAATAAATTTTATTAGTTCTCCTCCGCTTGTTACGATAAATGATTTACAATTTTTTTCGGCTAAATAATGGGCTATATCATAACATCCAGTTTCTGCACCACCGTAACCTAATTTAGGTATGACCTGCAAAACTTTAATATTAGACGACATTGAATAAGATTATATAATAATAGATAATACTAATAAACTTTAATGAGATATTTTAAATATTTAAAATTAAATAAATCAAAAAAAATCCGGTATTTGCATCTCAAAAAAAAGAATGGAGTTTATATCGTTTTTTTACATGGATTTATGTCAGATTTAGAGGGGCAAAAACCTAAAACATTCCTAACATTTGCAAAAAAAAATAAACTTGGTTTCCTGGCTCTTGAATACTCAGGCCATGGGAAATCCTCTGGCAAATTCACTGATGGCAATATCTCAAAATGGACAACTGAGTCCAGATTGGTTATTAAAAAGATAATAAAAAAAAATAAATTTATAGTTATTGGGTCCAGTATGGGTGCATGGATATCATTGAACTTATTTAAATATTATAAAAAACAAATAAAAGGTTTTTTAGGAATAGGTTCAGCTCCCGATTTTTTAGAAAAACTCATGTGGAAAAAATTTTCAAAAAAAATGAAAAAAGAAATTAAGATTAAAGGAAAAATTTATCTCAAACATGGTAAATATGAATATCCGATAACATTTCAATTAATAAAAGATGGAAGAAAAAATAAAGTTTTAAATAAAAAAATATACGAAAATATTAATGTTAGTATGATACATGGAAGTAAGGATGAGTCTGTTCCTGTGATTTATTCAAGAAAAGTTCTTAAGATCTTTAAAAACGCAAAAAGAAAATTAATTATAATTCAAAACGGAGATCATAGTTTATCCAATTCAAAAGGCCTTAGAGTCTTAAAAAAAGAACTAAGTCTTATTCTTAACTAACTTTTTTAATTTTTGATTTGTTTGAGATTGGATATTTAAGTTTATCTATCATCTCTTTAGGACAAACTTGAACAAAGTTCTTTACCTCTTCTTCGAAATTATCGATTATTCTTTTCGATAAATGTGAACCTGTCTCAATTGAGTGCTCTAAAACAAGCTTTTTTAGAACATTTAACCAATATTCTGTTTCGATATCTTGCCAAACAACTGATTCTGGGTTTACTTTTTTTTCAAACTCTTTTGATTTATCATAGATAAAAGCCATTCCACCTGTCATACCTGCAGCAAAATTATCACCTACATCTCCTAATATTACGACTGTTCCTCCCGTCATGTATTCACAACCATTTGAGTCACATCCCTCTATTACAGCAGTTGCACCGGAATTTCTTACTGCGAACCTATCCCCAGCCTGTCCAGCAGCATAAAGTTTACCAGAAGTTGCTCCGTAGAGAACGGTATTTCCTATAATTGTATTTTGATTTGAAACTAAATTACTTTCCTCACTGAGTTTTATAGAGATTGTTCCACCTGATAAACCCTTGCCAACATAATCATTTGCATCTCCTCTAAGATTTAATCTTAAGCCCTTAATAGAAAAAGCTCCAAAAGATTGTCCTGCTGAACCCTTAAAGTTTAAAGTCAAAAAATTTTCTTTAAGTTTTCCATCACCATATTTTTTATATAAATAATGTGAAATTCGAGTCCCTACTGCTCTATTCGTATTTTTTATGTAAAATTCTTTTTTCATGTTTTCAGGTGCATCTAAAGATTTCTCTATTTCTGGCCAAATTTCCTGATCAAGTGTACCTGGGACTTTATTTATTTCTGGAATCTCACAATATCTTTTATTATTTCCTGGATCTGCCTGTACAAATAATGGATTTAAATCTAAATCATCTAGATTAGGTGAAGCTTTACTTACTTGCATTAATAAGTCTGTTCTTCCAATAATATCGTTTAAAGATTTAAAACCTAAGCTAGCTAAAATTTCTCTTACCTCAGATGCAATAAAAGTAAATAAATTTACAATTTTATCAGGTGTTCCAGTAAATTTTTGTCTCAATTTATCATCTTGAGTACATACACCTACTGGACAGGTATTTGAATGACACTGTCTCACCATAATACATCCCATAGCAACTAAAGCTGTTGTTGCTACACCGTATTCTTCTGCACCCATCATTGCAGCTATAACAACATCTCTGCCAGTTTTAATTCCACCATCAGTTCTTAAGGTTACTTTGTGTCTTAAATTATTTAACGTTAGAACTTGATTCGCCTCCGTAAGTCCCATTTCCCAAGGAATTCCTACATACTTAACACTTGTTTGCGGCGTTGCTCCGGTTCCTCCATTATGCCCAGAAATCAGAATAATATCTGCTTTTGCTTTAGCTACGCCAGCAGCGATAGTTCCAATACCAGATGAAGCAACCAGTTTTACTCCTACTCTTGCTTTTGGGTTTATTTGTTTTAAATCATAAATTAGTTGAGCGAGATCTTCTATTGAATAAATGTCATGATGAGGTGGTGGTGAAATTAATGTTACCCCTGGAGTTGAATGTCTAAGTTTAGCAATTTCTTTTGTCACTTTAAATCCTGGCAATTGACCACCTTCTCCTGGTTTTGCTCCTTGTGCCATTTTAATCTCTATTTCATTACAGTTATTTAAATAATCAATCGTTACTCCAAATCTTGCTGAGGCTATTTGCTTAACCCTTGAATTTGCACTATCCCCGCTTTCCATAATTTTAAATCTATTAGCATCTTCTCCTCCTTCTCCGCTACAAGATGCTCCTTTTATTCTATTCATTCCAATAGCTAATGTTTCGTGAGCTTCTTTTGACAATGCTCCATGAGACATACTTCCACTACCAAATCTTTTAAGAATTTTTTCTATTGGCTCGACTTCAGAAAGTTTTATAGATGGACCTAATTTTTTTTTTCTAAAATTTATTAAATCTCTTAAGTTAATTGGGGGTAAATTATAAATTCCCTCAGCATATTTTTTATATGCTTGATACGAATTAGAGCCCACAGCACTTTGCAGTAAATGAATAAGCTGACCTTGATATTGATGTGTTTCACCGTTTTTTCTATATCTATAAATCCCTCCAATTGGAAGAACAGTTTCTGTGCTCTCAAAAGCCTCTTTATGAATTTCTCTTATCTTTTTTTCAATACCGACTAAACCGATACCTGAAATTTTTGATACTACTCCGGGAAAATAGTCATTTACGATTGTTCTACTAAGCCCAACTGTCTCAAAATTACATCCACCTCTGTAAGAACTAAGGACTGAAATCCCCATTTTCGACATTATCTTTAATAAACCAGAATTAACTGAATTTATATATCTCATTATACATTCATCAAAACTATACTGACCAAAAAGTTTTTTTTGATAACGTTGATATAAACTATCAAATGCCAAATAAGGATTTACAGTTGTTGCTCCAACTCCGATCAATGTTGCAAAAGAATGTGTGTCTAAGGCCTCACCTGACTGAACGTTTATGGAAACATAACCTCTGAGTTTTTTTTGTATGAGAAACGTGTTTACAGCTCCAACACTCAATAACATTGGCATGGGTAATTTCTTATTAGAAATTTCTTTATCACTTAAAACTAACTGTGTAGCGCCTTGTCTAACAGCAATTTCTGCTTCTCTTTGAATTCTGTTAAGGGATTCGAATAAATTTTCATTTTGTGAAAAAGTACAATCAATACCTACAGAATTTTTACCAAAAAAATTAATAAATTTATTAAATTGTGAATTCGATAAAATTGGGCTGTTCAAAACGTATATATTTTCTTTTGTTAAAGTATCAAAATCTAAAATATTTCCTAAATTTCCAAATCTTGTCTTTAAACTCATTACTTTGCTCTCTCTCAATGAGTCAATTGGTGGGTTAGTGACTTGACTAAAATTTTGTCTAAAAAAATGATATAGTGGCCTATATCTGTCTGATAATACCGCTAATGGAGTATCGTCGCCCATTGAACCAGTTGCCTCTTTTGCATCCTCAGCCATCGGATGTAGAATAAGTTCAAGATCTTCTAAACTAATTCCAAATGTATATTGTCTTCTCCTTAAATTTTCTCCTTCGAAAATATATTTTTCGTTAATAACAGTTAATTTTTCATCTAAATCAATTATCTGAGAATTAAAATGTTTAAACTCTTTTGCTAGATAATCTTTAATTTGACTGTTAAAAAAAACTTTTCCTTTTTCAATTCTTACACCAATAATTTCGCCAGGTCCTAATCTTCCTTTAGTTAGAATTTTTTTTTCATTTAACTCTATCATTCCCGTCTCAGAACCAGCAAATAACATTTTATCTTTAGTGATTGCATACCTAAGTGGTCTCAATCCATTTCTATCGTTAGCAGCAATAACCCATTCATTGTCAGTAGCTGCTATTGCAGCTGGTCCATCCCATGGTTCCATAGTGCTGTTTAAAAAATTAAATAATTGTTGGTGGCTTCGTGACAGCGTTTTATTTTTTTTTGACCAAGCATCAGGGATCAGCATCAATTTTGCTAAGGGTGCTGATTGTCCAGACCTATTTAATAATTCGAAAACGTTATCTAAAGCAGCAGAGTCAGAAATCCCCTTTTGAATTACTGGTTTTAAGTTTTCTACATTCTCAAAAAGTGGACTGCTCATTTCTTGCTCATGAACTTTCATCCAATTTTTATTTCCTTTGTAAGTATTTATCTCTCCATTATGAGCAATAGCTCTAAATGGTTGGGCTAAACTCCAACTTGGAGCAGTATTAGTTGAGAACCTTTGATGAAAAATTGCATACCTTGATTCAAACCTTTGATCTTTTAAATCCAAGTAAAATTCTGAAATCGCCTCTGCTAAATAAAGTCCCTTATAAATTATTGATTTTGAACTAATAGAACAAATATAAAAATTATTTAAAGATGCCTCAAAAGCTTTATTCTCAATTTTCTTTCTAGTCTCATATATTTTTCTCTCCAAATTTTTTTCTAGCAGTTTTGGATCATTAGATTTGAACAAAACCTGGATAATTTCTGGCATTGTTGATTTTGCTTTCTCGCCCAAAACTTTAGGATTAACAGGAACTTGTCTCCAACCATAAATACTAAAATCATTTTTAGTTAATTCACTTTCAACTATTGTTTTACAAGCCTCTTGTGATGCATAGTCATTTCTCGGAAGAAAAATCATTCCAACACAAATTTCAGATTTATCATAATCGTGGCCAGTGACCTCAATTTTTTCTATAAAAAAGTCCTTTGGTATCTCAACATGTATACCTGCTCCATCACCAGTTTTTCCATCTGCATCTATTGCGCCCCTGTGCCAGACTGCTTTCAACGCTTCAATACCATATTCTACAACTGCTCTTGATTTTTTACCCTCTGTGGAAGCTATTAAACCAACACCACATGCATCATGCTCCATTTCTTCTGAATAGACATGATTTTCAGTCAACAATTTTAAGTTCTTTTTATAATTGTCCATCACGCAACTTTAATTTTTTTAGCTTCAATATTTTGAAGATAATTTTTAATTGATAAGGCAGCATCTCTTCCATCTTTAATAGCCCAAACAACTAGCGAAGCACCTCTAACTATATCACCGGCCGCAAAAACACCCTTAAGGTTTGTTTCCATAGTATCAAAATCAGTTTTTAATGTTCCCCACTTAGTAACTTGAAGTTCTTTGGCATCAAATAAATACGGTAAATCCTCTGGATCGAAACCAAGGGCCTTAATAACCATATCAGCTTTTATTTTAAATTCAGAACCTTTTTTTACCTCTGGCTTTCTTCTTCCTGAATCATCTGGTTCACCTAGTTGAATTTGATCAACAATTAAATTTTCTATTTTATTTTTACCCTCAAATTCTTTTGGACTTGAAAGCCAAACAAATTCAACACCCTCTTCCTCTGCATTTCCAACTTCTCTAGCTGATCCAGGCATATTCTCTTTGTCTCTTCTATATAGACACTTCACTGACTTAGCATTTTGTCTTATTGATGTTCTTACACAATCCATTGCTGTATCTCCACCACCAATAACAACAACGTCTTTTCCTTCAGCGTTTAACACTCCATCATCAAATAATTTTACCTTATCACCTAGTCCTTTTCTATTAGATGCAGTTAAAAAATCCATTGCAGGAAAAATATTTTCCAAATCATTTCCAGGTAAATCTATCTCTCTTGGTTTATATACACCTGTCGCAATTAATAATGCATCATGTTTAATCTTAAGTTGTTCTAAAGTAGCATCTTTACCAACTTCAAAATTTTGAACAAATTCTATTCCTCCGTCTTTTAAAAGCTTTGTTCTTCTTTCAACTACGTGTTTTTCTAATTTAAAATTTGGAATACCGTAAATTAATAAGCCTCCAGCACGGTCGTAACGATCATAAACTGTGATTTTATAACCATTTTTTCTAAGTTGTTCAGCTGCTGCTAATCCTGCTGGTCCAGCACCAATTATACCAACACTTTGATCTTTTTCATACTCAACTTTAATTGGTTTAACCCAGCCTTGTTCCCATGCATTATCAGTAATATATTTTTCCATTGATCCAATCGTTACAGTCCCATGACCTGATTGCTCTATTACACAATTTCCTTCACACAAACGGTCTTGAGGACATATTCTTCCACAAACTTCAGGCATATTATTTGTACTTTGTGATAATTCGTAAGCCTCTTTAAGTCTTCCTTCGGCTGTTAATTTAAGCCAATCAGGAATATTATTACTTAAGGGACAATGAACTTGACAAAAAGGAACCCCACATTGAGAGCATCTGCTGGATTGTTCTTGAGCCCTATTCGTTATATAATCATCGTAGATTTCTTTGAAATCCTTTTTCCTACTATCAACTTCCCTTTTAGGTGGTGTTTGTTGACCTATTTCTACAAATTTTAACATTTTATCAGTCATATCAATTTTTAATTTAGGGCAAGATATACTTTGTTTTTATTAGTAAAAGAGTTATTTAGGTCATAAAGATTGACCTAAAATTGACAATATATAGCTTTAATATTGATGATTTTAGGTTCTGCATACCTAATATGATTAAATCGAATTGTTTTAAATCGGTCCTTTTTGAGTTACGACAAGTCTATGCTTCAAGAATTAATAGAAATCATAATTTTATCTGCAATACAAGGAATATCAGAATTCTTACCAATTAGTTCCTCTGCACATTTGATACTCGTTTCAAATCTATACGATCTAAAAACAAGTTCTTTGTTGATTGATATTAGCCTACATCTAGGATCTTTATTTGCAATAATTTTTTACTTTAAAAGAGATTTACTAGACATAAAAAACAATAAAAAACTTATACAATTAATCATAATTGGCTCCATTCCGCTGATAATTTTTGGTTTTATACTTTACAAAACAGAATTTATTTATCTTATTAGAAATGTAAAAGTCATAGCGTTTACCACTCTATTTTTTGCAATAATTTTATTTTTCTCTGATCAAAGAAAGTTTAATAAAACTATATCTGCAGATCTAAATTTTAAAACTATTTTATTTATTGGTTTATTTCAAATTCTTGCATTGATACCGGGTGTTAGTAGAGCTGGAATTACACTAACAGCGGCAAGATTTTTAGAGTTCAATAGAGTAGATTCTTCTAAAATTTCTTTTTTATTATCTATACCAGCATTAGCAGGAGCAAGTTTTCTTGGGCTTAAAGATGTTCTAGGAAAACCTTTGGAAATAAATTATTTAATTTTTGTTGCTGTTATTTTATCCTTTTTATTTTCTTATATAACAATAAAATTTTTTCTAAATTATATTAATAAATTTTCTTTAAATCTATTTATTGTATATAGAGTTTTAATTAGTTTAATATTATTTTTAATAATATACAATTAAGTATTTTTTTTTACCAAAGGTAATAATTGGGACAGCATTACACCAGATAAAATAAATAAGCAGCCTAGTAAGTTATTTATATCTAAAATCTGATTTAGTATGAACCAAGCTGCAACTGTTGCGAAAACTCCTTCTAATGAAAAAATTATTGCTGCTGGAGCTGGCGTAATTTCTCTTTGTGCGTAAATTTGTAAAACAAATGCTAAACCACCAGATAAAATTCCGGCATATAAAATAGAATCTATTTCTTTAAATATATTTTCAATAATAAATTTTTCATAAATCGAACTTATTATAAATGAGAAAATTGCTACAATGAAAGTTTGAATTGCACCAATTGTTAGAGGAAGATTATATTTTGATATAATCATACCAGTAAAAATAATATGTGTGCTCCAAAAAAAAGCACCAAAAATAACTAAAGTATCGCCCAGTCTAATAGTAGCATCGTGAAAGTTTGTTAAAAGGTATCCTCCTATTAGACATAACATTACAGATGGCCAAACACTCCAGTGAATTGATTTTTTTTTAAAAAAAAAAAATTATTATTGGAACCATTGGCACATAAAAGATTGTGAAAAAAGCCGCATTTGCTACATCTGTATAAAGTAATGCCACCTGTTGTAATGCTGAGCCTAAAAATAAAGAAATTCCAATTAAAAAAGATAGAATTATAAATATTTTGTCATCAAGTCTGTACTCAAACTTAATTTTTTTCGATTCAATTAATAAAGCTAAAGGGAGTATTGAAAGAAAACCAACAAAAAATCTTACTGCATTGAATGTAAAAGGCCCTATTTCGTCCATACCAGTATCTTGCGCTACGAATGTTGTGCCCCAAATAAATGTACATAACAATGCGCTTAATAGTGAAACGGTTTTTGACATAATTTTTTTTAGATAGCTAATTTATAAGCAAAATTTTTTCCTAAATTTTCTTTCAACTCATTATTAAAACGTGCTGCTTCTGCACCATCAATAATTCTATGATCGTAAGACAATGATAATGGTAACATAGTTCTTGTAACGAATTTTCCATCTAAGAAAACTTGCTTTTTTTCAGATCTTCCAATTCCTAAAATTGCAACTTCTGGAAAATTTATTATAGGTGTGAAAAAAGATCCACCAATACCACCTAAACTTGTTATTGTCATTGATCCTCCAAATAACTCTTTTTTATCAATTTTAAGATTTCTACATTGAGCACTTAGATTTTTAAGTTCAGTGCTTATAATATTAATATTTTTGTTATCTGCATTTCTTAGTTTCGGAACCATTAAACCATGTGGGGTATCCACTGCTATGCCTATATGATAATATTTTTTAATGGTCATTTTTCCATCATCAATATCATCAATAGAGCTGTTGAAATTAGGAAATTTTTTCAATGATGCCGTCAAGGCTTTAACAATAAAGGCTAAGGGTGTGATTTTTTTTTTTTCTCCTGTATATATGTCAGTCAGAGAAGTTCTAAAGTCCTCTAGCTCAGTGATATCTGCTTCATCATGATTAGTCACATGTGGAATATTCGTCCAAGAATTTATCAAATATTTTGATGACAATTTTTTAATTCTTGGTATTTCTTTTATTTCTACCTCTCCGAACTCTGAGTGGGTAAATTCTTGTTTTATCTTTTCATTACTCTTAATCTCTTTATTTGTAAAATTATTAGCTTTCGATGATGCTACGAATAATTTTACATCACTTTCAATAACTCTACCTTTACGTTCACTACCTACAACTTGATTAATGTCTACTCCAAGCTCTCTAGCAAATTTCCGGACCTTTGGACTTGCTGATGAAATATTAGAAACTTTGTTTTGCTTGGTTGGTATCTTTAAACTCTCTGGTTTTGTTTCCAAGGGTTTTTTTATTTCTTTTTCAATCGCTGGTTTTTTTTCAACTTTTTCAAGTGTATCGTTAATACTTTCTAAAATTAGAATTAAGTCACCCTCTGAAACTTTATCTCCTATCTTTATTTTTAAAGTTTTAATTTTACCATCAAAATTCGAGGGAATTTCTACGCTGGATTTATCACTTTCTATTGTTATTAAAGGGTCGTTTTTTTTTAAAGTTTGACCTTCAGAAACTAAAACTTCTATTACCTCTACATTTTTAAATTCTCCAATATTTGGTACTTTTACCTCTATTTCTGACATTATAATTTAGTTGGCATAGGTTTATTAACATCAATCTTGTATTTTTTAATTGCATCTTTAGCATATTTTGAGGGTATGAGTTGTTCTTTAGCTAATACACTTAATCCATATGTAGCAACATGCTCCTTATCAACTTCGAAAAAATTTCTTAAATTTTTTCTTGTATCGCTTCGTCCAAACCCATCAGTTCCTAATGAATAATAACTTTTACTTATGTAGGGCCTGATTTGATCTGAATTCATTCTCATGTAATCTGAAGCAGCCAAAATAGGTCCTTCCGTTTTACCTAAACATTTTTCAACATAGGATTTTTTTGGTTCTTTATCTGGATTTAAAAGAT
>MDTE01199836.1_pt1 | contig 21884 bp, 33 predicted proteins | sample 811231 | NCBI WGS metagenome assembly MDTE01 (sample SAMN05326651, study PRJNA326480) | marine metagenome | isolation source: seawater | place: Indian Ocean: Red Sea | collected 2010 | reverse complement strand
CGCCTCAGCATTTGCCAGATTGTAATACCTGAAGTATTGATTTCCGATGGCACCATAGGCAGAGTTGAGTTGGATCTTTCTTGCCATTTGGATGTTGTTGAACCTGGACACAGATTTTTGTAGTGTTTCGGTCTCTGCAGGTGACTTGGCATTTTCAAGATCACGCTTAGCGGCAAGCATTTGCTTCTTGAATATCTTTCGTTCATCATAGATCCGTTGCATTATTTCTGGAAGGAATCCGTGTATGTCCTTACGGTACTGAGCACCGTTAGCACAGACACAATAGTTAGGGTTCGGCGTGACTTCTTCTTGCAGAAGTTTATCTACCGTAATGCTAGGAAACCTTTCATCAATCAACGTCTCTGGCGAGATGTTGTACTGCATGATGAGGTGAGGATATAGACTGTTCAGGTCAAAGGAAACAACCCAGTCATAAACACCTGGGACTGGTTCTTTCACATATGCACCTGCATACTTGTCATCTTTTTGTGTGGAGATCTTAGGGGGCACAACAATATTGCGTCCCTTCAAGTCGTTATAGATCAGTGTATCCCACATGCGAACCTGTGAGTACACATCACTGAGATTTACCTTAGCGTCATACGCTAGAGTGAGCGCCAACTCCAGTAGGCGCATCTTGTCTTCAAGACGATCAACAAGGTTAACATCTTGGATGTTGTATTCCACGAACCTTTGCCAGTCAGAAGTATAGAAGTCTTTGAAATTCTCAAACTGACTGTGATCGAGCTTGTTTTGACCCAGTTCAACATACGCAATGTGATCAAGTCTGTAACTTTCTTGATTACTATACGTGAATTTCTGGTAAAGATCAAGGTAATCTAAAATTGTTACACCAGCAACCTCGTATGCAAGGTTGGTACGTCCCTTGATCACGACCTCACGCATGTCTACCTTGTTCCAGGGAGACAGTGAACGCATCCACTTCTCACCCAGTACACGCTCCATGCGTCTACAGATGTACGGGATGTCGTACAGGTTACAGTTCCAACCAGTAATCACATCGGGAGTGTTATCCACCCACCACTTGTGAAAGTTCTGCAACATCTCCTGCTCAGTCCAGAACACACGATACTCAGTATCAGCAGGAGAGAACTCCCTGGTGCCCCAGGTGATAGTCTCCTTTGTGTTCACGTTCTTCATCGTGATGCACAACATTTCCTCAGCGGATGCTTGCACATCAGGGAATCCATTCTCACAAGCGACCTCAATATCGATTGTCCAGATCTTCATCTGTGACATATCGAAGTTGACAGATCCCTTGAACTTGTCAGAGATCCATTGGTAAACGAATCGTTCGTAACCATGGACCTCAATACCATCTACAGCATCGTATTTCTGTATGAACTCTCGTGCATCCCGTGCACCATCAAACTTCTGTGGATGGGCATAGCGTCCATCCAACGTACGATACGGTGATTCCCTTCGCTGATCCTGTGTGACAAAGTATAGGGTCGGTCGAATCCGATCACGGTACTTGACCTCTTGCCCATTCTCATATCCACGGTACAGGATGTTGTCGCCCAGTAGTAAAACGTTTGTATAAAACTTCATCCAGTAGTTTTCGAGTGCAGGTCTGCCACCTTAGGTGATGGATCTACTATACTCAATACTACGTCAGAAGTCAAGAAGAGATAACGCTGTTCTGTGTAGAGCGGATACTTACTAAGTTCTTCTTCGCTCTCCACTTTGTAGCAATCTTCAATAAGGAAGTTAGGTTCCTCATCCAGTTCAGTTACCTTCCCCAGAAGGTACAGGTGGTTGGTGAGAATAATCAACTTCAAAGTTTCCTGCATTGTCGTTCTCCATTGCATTAATTAGTTCAAGGTATTTCCCACTCACGCTAGGGTGGGGATCATAGATGAGTGCAACCTGGTGCACTGCAACTACAATCTCAGGTTTATTAGAGAGTGGACAGTAAGGATAAAATTTCAAGTCAAGGTCATTGACTTTCTGTGGTTGTTTAGTCGCAGTCGGTTCCTCAAACAACATCTCAGTAGACTCCAAGATCTGTACTGAGTATGGTTTTTCAAACATGTATGCGACTGCACCAGGAGTTTCCTCGTCTTTCCGAATCTCCTTAATGTCAGCGATCACGTCTTCGCCGTTGACCATTCTTACGACTTTTACGGTCATGCTCCTTCTCCATTAATGTATTAAAAGTATAGCGCACAATGTCAACTAATGCTTTCCTTGCTGTTTGATTTCTCTCATCAGCAAGGATGTGCGCGTAACGCATCAGTTCATCGACATATTCAGTTGGCACATCCATTGTAACGGTTTCTGAGTTTTCCGTATACTTTGGACACAGATTTACATACATGTTCATACCAAACTCCAAACAAAAAGAGACCCCATGGGCGAGGTCTCTTTAGTTGCATATTATATAGTCAGTTTATTTCATACACTTTTAACTTCTGATGGTCAGGAATGATCTTGTTAAGTGTAACGGTAAGCATACCGTCCTTATACTTCACATCACCGACTTCTACATCATCAGATAGGTTGAATCCTCTAGCAAAGGTACGAGTTGCAACTCCACGATGCATGTACTCTTCTTCCCCTTTAACCTTTGCTGCCTTTGATCTGATCAGGAGGACGTTCGATTCCGTTGTTACCTCAAACTCATCCTTGTCCCAACCAGCAAGTGCCATTTCGATCCTCCATTTAACTTCTGATTCTTTCACGATGTTATATGGTGGATACGCTTCGTTAACAGATCCCATTCCATAGGAATGTAGTCTGTAAAACAGGTCATCGAATCCGACGCTGTATCTTTCCGCAGCGTCAACGATAGCACCAAAATCTTTGGTACCAAACTTTCTAAGTCCAGTCATTTTATGCTCCTTAATAAGCGAGTTTTATTGTGTGGTCCCCGAAGGCAACCACCATTATTTAGCGAAAAGTGTGCGGTGGGATACCGTATTTATAATTACGGTAATCTAGAAAAAAATTATATCTAAATAGTCATACACACGTTCATTGAAAGCTATTAGAAATGAAAAAAGCACTCGTGCTTTTTGCAATGTTAGGGTTGACGGCACCAGCACATGCCGATATTACGAGTAAAATGTCAAGCAGCGTTCAGTTAACTGTTAACGCGGCGGCGACTCAAGTAGACAGGATCGGTTCGACCTACAGTGTATCTGGTAGTGGAGTGAATACCACTGACGGTACAACTGCTGGAACAATTTCTACTGGAACAATCACCTCGGGCATCCTTGCGCCTGGTGCTATTGCTGCCACCCAGGCAAGTAACGGAAATGCCTTCAGCTACACACAGTCGTTCACCCAAGGCGACGCTATACCAACTTCTGCACCGACCACTGGTGCTGTTCCTAACTTCTCCTCAGTTACAAGCACTGCGGCTGGAACGAAGGACACATTGGCAGGTACCATCCTGACCACAGGTGCCATGACGGTGACCGCAGGCGGATCAGGTACAAGTGCTACAGGACAATTTGTGAGCGAAATCACTATCGGTCAGTAACCCCACATGAGTGTTAGAGATGACCCATTTTGGAAGGACAATCACATATATTGCGACAAGTGCGGCGGTAGTCTTGACTACTGCTGCCGCTGTCCAGGCGGTCCCCGTGGTCCCAAACTTCACCCAGGGCTCAATGACGAGCCACACAGAGACGACCTCAAAAATAACTGAGACCATAAATTCTATGGACTACTCGACAGGGTATCAGTATTCCGCGACGGGTACTGGTATTACTGCCAATGGAAGTCTGTCCCCAGGGACAGGATCAAACAATGTAACTATTGATGGAGTGACATCGACATGGACTGGAGTGACAACGAAACCAAGTTTCACACAGACAACACCAGGAGCAGCGTTTCAGTTTACAGAAACATACTCGGGTCCTGGTTTACAAAATCAAACGATTATTCAAAGAACGACCGAGGTTACAAGCGTAACCGACACTACAAGTATATTCTCCCAGTAATAGCATTACTACTACCACAGGTACCTGTACGTGCTGAGACCGTTGGAGGTGTTTCTGCGACTGCAAGTCCAATCGCGAATAGCTCTGGCTCAGTGACCAACCAAGCTATTCAGGTTTTACAGGGTCCTTATATCACTAACACATACGGAAACGGTATTCAGTGTCAAGGACCGACCATGAATTTTACGCCGTATGTAACAGGAACGGCATCAGCACAGAAACCATATGAACCATACTATATGGACCCTGTATATGATATGAGGGACCTAGATGAGGACGGTTCATTAGACAACCCAGGAAATATTTTATATCACGTTCCGACAAGAACTGGACAGAAAGATAATTATAGTATCGGTATAGGATTCTCTGCCACATGGTCTAAACCATTGGACAAAGAACTACAACAACAGTGTAAGGATGCTGCTGCAGCAAATATTGCATTGATGAATCAAATGCATGCAAATAAAAGATTAGATTTTGAGATCGCGAGACTCAAGAATTGTGGTGAACTTTTACAGTCTGGAATTCGCTTCAAACCTGGTACACCATATGCATCTATATGTGCAGATGTACAGGTAGTAGCACCACCTTCACAGGTACAACCACACGTTCACTCTATTTCTTCCTCAGTTCCCTCTGCCACTTCCGACGTTCATAAACAGACTCAGCCTTAATCTTCTTTCCTAGTTTTTCTTTCACCTTTTTCAATACTTTTTTGACTGTTGGTTTGATTACCTTCAGTAAAAGATCTGCAACAGGTTTCGCAAAGATAGCAGTTGAAGTTGCCACTACAGCAATCGTTGCTGTAGTCGTTACCATCTCTATTGGTGGTAGATATTTCTCAGTAAACGTTGGTTGTACACACCGTGGATCACTTGCTAACAGTTCTTTGTAATACTCACACTGTTCTTCCTTCTCCGTCACTGCTGTCACAGGCGGTGTGGTTTGTTTTGGCACCGAGTCTAGTGGTGGGGTTTCCGTTTGTGGTGGTGGTTGTTTTAACTTTGGTGGCGTCACTGGAGGACCCGTAAACTCTAGGTCATCCTTGTTGTAATCCATCGCATTAAACGAAGGCACACCAGCATCACAGTATACCTTGACACCCTTAGGATCATTCTCTACAAGTTTAGTGTTCTTCTCGTTATTTTGTTCGTGTGCCTCTACACAGCCAGGCATGTCTACAATAGGAACACCCACCTGCGTTGTCACAGGTGGGTATACAGGGATCGCCTGTGGTGGATCTGATGTCAACCACTTAGGCACCGAAGGAATATCATTGATAACAGTTGCAGGTATGCCAATGTTACCTACGTTCACCTCAGGTATTTCCATTAGCAATCATTAAATACTTGTCCTACTTGAGAACCCATTTCTGAACCTGCTTTCTGTCCTAGAAGCAGTGCCCATCCACCTGCTAACCATCCAATGTAAGGTACACCAGAGAGCGCAGGAACGGCAACACCAGCAGCGATAGCACTACCTGCCATTGCACCTTGTGATCGTGCTCCAGCGTCCGCCACGATGCACTCTACTTCTTTTGCAGACTTTCCCTGCTCTGTAGTCCCACCTCCCATGTTGCGGGTGCCATCCATAGTGAACTGATCACGACGGAACTCACTACGTTTCTCATGACTACCGCCAAACATTCCTTTCTTATCCTTATCAAGGATTAGAGATCTTTGGGATTCTAGAATAGCAGGATCGTTTGCTTTGTACTCAATCTTATATCCATCCTTACTTGCTTCAACTTTATATGAAGAGTAGGGAGTTCCACTTGGAATGTTAATAGTAGGAACCTGAGGGATTTGAGGTTGTCTTGGTCTGTGGAATACATATCCAAGCAAACCAATATGTGCAAAGGCAACTACACCACCAACTGAAATGGCAGCAATCTTGAGTTTGTTCATGGCATTGTAGGCAGTGCAGGACCAGTTGCCTCAGGCATTGCGGGCATCTTAGAATCGATTAACCCAGGGAGAGCACCAGCGATTGCTTCAGTAGCAGCCTTGGTGATCTTTTCTTTTGCTGATTCCATAAGGGAATCGCGTTGGATATACACATAGGTACCGCCACCGACGATACCTACAACACCAACAAATGACACTATAGCGAGTGCATTAATTACTTTTTGCATTAGGTTGTTCCTCCTTTTTACCGATAGGTGGTGCTTTCTTTGGAGAAGATCCGTTCTTAGCAGGACTGAGCCCAAACGCAGCTAAACTTCCAGAAAACACAGAGGCGATGAAAGTTGGATCGAAATCCAAGATCTTTTGACCGTTCGGCAAGCGAACGTATGAAAAAGTGAGAAGGGATGCAGACCAAATAAGGACTACAACTTTTACCAAATTACCAAGAACTTCACTTTTGTCTTCATCATCATGATCCTTCTCTACTTTTGGAGACTTATTGTCTTCCATATGTAGTAGAATCAAGGCAGAGGTATTTATGTAACCTCTACCGCCTGTTTCTTTTTACCGATATTATATTTACTTTCCAGAGTCCACTCACCCTTATCTTTGTAGGACAGAACTTTGATTTGATTGAGAGGTGCGAGTTCATCCTCCCCCAGTTCATCTACGATAGAGATTAGACCCCAGTCAGATAGTAGTTTTGATATTCTATTTCTACGTTGTAGATCATTCTCAGAAATATTCGTACTCTTTCCATCAAGAGCAAACAGTTCTTTGAAATGAACGATGTAATACTTTCCTTTCTTGTGCAGGATATGGCAAGACTGATAAAGTTTACGCTCCTTTCTAGATGCAACACCAATTCGTGTGAGCGTTTCGCGTACCTTCAAGAAATCATCTGGTTCGCGGAGGGTAACTTCCAACATCAAGTCTTGAGACCACTTGATCTCTTCACTCATCTCTTTCCTCCAGTATCGAGTTTCATTTTAATAACCTCAAGTTGTTCTCTTGTCAAAATACGCATGACTTGTTCCGCTTTTTCATAACTATAACCATAGTATTTCTTCACAAGTTCGATGTCGGAGTGAGACTCCTTCTTCTGCCAAGGAGAGAATCGCTTGGATTTCCTAACACTATGTATAAAATACTGGTATTGAAGATCGTTTTCTAAATGTGCCATACCATTCATCATGTTGGCATGCATACATGTGTCTAGAAAACCACTAAGACATTTATTAATTACATATGCTGGATACTTCTTCATCGCTCTCTCATCTGTAGAGAGATCACCCTGCTTTAGGTTGATGCTGTTGAGATAGTCTTTGAGTGGGTATTCATGCATAGAGCAAATCGATAGGAGTGGGTGGTTCTACTTCGTAGTTAGTAATCAGCAGTTCATTCTTTCTATTATTGCGGCGATGCTGCATGCCGTATGTGATCTTGAAGTTACGTTGATGGAAACCTTCAAACATATTTTCAATCTCATCCTTTACATTATAGGTTACCATCCAATTATGTGGACAGATCTTACATTTATCTGCAAAGAGATTGTGATCAAATCCTTTATGCAATCCTGCGTCAGTTCCGTACAAGTATGAGTTGATCATGTAGGGTGGATCAAGAAATACAAATACATCCTCACCAGGTGCAGACATACTCTCAGCATAATCATCGTTTGTGATCTGCCAGTGTTGAATCATGTCTGAATATTCTTTCAATGCTTTGGCACCACGTACAGTAAAGTTCTGTCTGGATGCACTAGCAGAGAAAGCAGAGTTCTCAGTCAACCCGCTATAGCTACACTTGTTAAGAACCCAAAAAAGCACAGCTTTGCGAAAAGTGTCCGCCTCCCGAATCTCCTCCTTTGCACTGTTAAAGAGTTCTCGTGCCAGATCTTCAGTAGGGTGTTCCAGTTTAGTTGCCTGAAGAACATCAGACAGTTCATCACCATAATTTTGAAGTGTAATCCAAAAGTCATAAAGGTATTCATACTTATCATTGACCCATACAGGGACATCAGGGAACTGTTTAGTGAATTCAATCGCCATGGATCCACCACCCAAGAATGGTTCACGATACTCCTGAACATTTTGGGGTATCCATTTCATCAACTGAGGCGATACTCTGGACTTGCCACCAGGATACCGCAGAGGAGTTTTTAGTTTGCTCATTCTCCATCAAACACACGGTTTACACCAATAACTTGTGCCGTAGGATTACGTGCTAGGGCAGTCTTCTTTGCGTCAGCATAGTCTTTTGCATGTACTACCTCATCAAAGGTTTTACCTGCCACGTATAGTGTCACTTTACATTTCATGATACTTTAATCCTTGCCATAGGGTAGTCTTGGGCAGTGTTATTTACATCACCTGTAGGTAAACTATTGAAAGAGATTGCCCAACGTTCTGTATCTCTATCATTACCTCGTGATCCATGGACCAACCAACCTGGGAATAAGACCAGTTTACCACGTTTTGCTGCAATTTCAACCTCACAGTCCCATCCATCCTCTCTCATGATTTCTAGGGTGTCCCAATTTCTAGACGTAACAGGGTCATGAATGACCAGAGGTACACCATCAGTCAAATATAGGACTCCACAAACTGCCGACATAGAATGTCTGTGCATAGGATGTTTCCCACCCTCTTTTGCCTTGGAATATACTCCCCACATTAGAGATACAGTGAGTTCATCACACTGCAACTTGTAGTGAACCATCCACCTATTCAAACATTGCTGAATATAATCGGTAACCTCAGTCCACTCAGGTCTGGTATGTAGATCTCCACGTCCTGTATAAACAGTGTTAGGAAAATTATGTAATCCTAACTCTTCATCATACAACAATTCAAGTGCTTTATCGACAATACTGTCGGGGCACTTGAACTGCATCATTTCGACGGGAAACAGTTTATGAATCCTATCAATATCTTCTAATTCAATCATAGGAAGTTAGGACGATTATCTTTAGGCATAATAAGGATACCATTGACCTTACCAATAAGATCTTGGATACTATTATGCATGAGTCGGTATCCAGTTCCGACATAAATTTGACCAAGGCATACCGCTACAGTAGCAGCACCCCAGAAATAATAATAAAAACGTGACTTGATTTGCTTTTTCATTTTTCTTTCTTAGGATAATAAACTTCTACATAACTATCACACTTTGGACAATGGAGGTTGGTTACAAAACTGTAGTCCTCCTCCAACTCACAATCGTTATCACCACCCCAGATCAATTCTGTGTCACAATGCCAACATCTCATTTGAATTCACACCTCATCATAATTTCAGTTAGAAAACAAACAAGATTGATCTCATGATCCACAACAAATGCAGACTTATATTGATACTCACCAATAATTAGGACTGCTTCAGGAATACTTTTCGGTGACAGAAAGTCATAGACAGAATCATATACCTTTCGCATGATCTTAGTGGGTTCATTATCTAGGTTTTGAACAACCCACTTCTTCATGTTAGTGAATTCACGATTACGAAGGTAACCTACGAGATCTTGAATCTTGACATCAGATCCATTTGCAAGAACGCCAGCGTCAATCTGTCCCTTAGCAGAATACCTCTGCAATTCGTTGATTGTACGACGAAAATCAGGGAAATACTTCTTGACCAAGGCAGCAACCACCTTGGGTTCAAAGTCAACGTTCTCTGCAGTCAAGATCTCTTGGGTACGCTTGAAGAATGCACCTGCTAGGGCAGTCTTTTCGGAACCTTTGAGAGAGAAATCTACCACAGCACATCGAGAGTGCAGCGGTTCGATGATCTTGTTCTTGTAGTTGCAGGTAAAGATGAATCGACAGACCTTGTTGAACTCCTCCATACACGCCCTGAGGAGCAGTTGTACGTCTGGAGTGGTATTGTCTGCTTCATCAATAATGATGACCTTGTGACGCGCCTCAGAGGTCAGAGAGACGGTAGATGCAAACGCCTTTGCTTGATTCCTGACAGTATCCAGGAATCTACCCTCATCAGATCCATTGATAACCAGATAATCTGATCCCAATGCTTCACAAAGGGCTTTCGCAACCGTCGTTTTTCCAACACCAGCGGTGCCAGCAAGAAGGAGATTCGGGATCTCTCCTTGTTCTAGAAATCCTTCAAAGATTTCTTTGGTTGCATCAGGAAGGATGCATTCTTCAACAGTTTTAGGACGGTATTGTTCAACCCAGAGAAACATAATCAGGATACAGAGTTAGGTTCAAGTGCAATAAAGTATTCAACTCCAAGATTTGTGCCCACAAAGTGTGCAACTTTCTTCTCAGAGATACGAACAGTATAGTCTACAGAGACATTAGATCGTTGTGCCTGTGACATAACCTTCAGGTTTTCTACCTTGAAGCAAAAACAGAAGTCACGGGAGTCTTCACCAACTTTGATCTCAAACGCATTGCTGGTGTCGTTCTTCTTGTCAGTGACAGAGAGAATCATGTCGCCATCCTTTGTGTAGAGACACAGGTCAGGCACCATGTACAGTTTAGCAGCACGTTCAATAGTCTGCAGGTTGTCAGAAGACAAATCAAACTGACAGAATACCTCAGGAAGATCAAACGGTTTAGTAGGAGGTGTAGTGATGATCTCAGGATCAGCGTAGAAGAAGGTGGTGCTAGAGCGACCACTCTTAGATCTCACACGGCACTTCTGATCATCAATTTCAAGTTCAGGATCCTGGATAAGGGAGATACCACCAAGGAATGTAGACAGATCATAGAATGCCATTTGGTGATCAAACTCTTCCTCAACCGTTGCCCGAGCAAGAATGTTCCTGTTAATAGAGATCGTAGAGATCTTGTTGCCAGGTTCAATAACAATAGACTTATTGATGTTGCTGAAGTTCTTCAGAAGATCAAATGTAGTCGGAGAAAATTTTGTGCTCATTGAGGATAGGTTTCAGTAGGTACGTCTTTTTGAGAGAAGTGCATCAATAGTACAGCATAGTGCATAATCTTCGTAATGTCCATCTTTGCTGTGCCTTTGCGATCATAACGTGACGCATACTTAAGAATATTTGATCTACAGAATGCTTCAGCGTCACCACAAGACTCGATCAGATCTAAGGTCTGAATCGAGTCGTCACCAGCAGAGTAATGCTGTTTGTAGGTTCCGATGATGTAATCACGAAGTTCGTTCATGATTACATCTTCATTGTATTTCATGGTCATGCCTCAATACTGTTATTAACATCGATGTCAGCGTCAATCTTATCATACAATTCGATGAATGACTGCTTAGTTTCCTCATCGAAACGATTAAGACACATCTTGATTGCCTTCACACGGTCGTTGAAGATCGAGAAAGCACGGATGATATGTACGAGACGACGAGTAGAGATCACTTCATCAACACCACCTTCGTTGAAAGTTTTGCGGATGATGTCTGCCCAGTTTACGAGGTTCGTGATGAACGCATCGTCACAGCACTGCAACTCAGAGCAGTAATTGTGGAGCATTTTAGTCTCAACACTAACAGTAGGATATTCTTGCTCAAATGTCAAGGGGAAACGCTCAAGGAATGCTTCGTTAAGTACATTAGTACCAACGAACCTACCGTCGTCGGATCCTTTTCCTTTGGTATTTGCGGTAGCAACCACAGTGAAACCAGGAGCAGGTTGTACATACTTGCCGATCTTCTTCAGGAAGACACCCTTGCCTTCTAGAATGGACTGCAGGCAAAGAATTTTGTTACTTGCAAGGTCGATCTCGTCGAGCAAGAGTACAGATCCACGCTCAAGTGCTTCGATGACGGGACCATTGTGCCATGCAGTATTCCCATCAACAAGCCTGAAACCACCCACCAAGTCATCTTCATCAGTTTCAATAGTGATGTTTACACGAATCAGTTCACGGTTCAGTTGTGCACATGCTTGCTCAACACCGAAGGTCTTACCGTTACCAGAGAGACCAGTGATGAAAATAGGGTAGAACAACTCAGACTTCAGGATTTTCTTGAGGTCCCTGAAGTTACCGAAGGGTACAAAATTGTTGTCAATAGAAGGAATCAAAGACTGCTTGTCCTGTTGAGCGTCGAGAGTGACAGTGTGCTCAAGTTGTTTGCGAACTTGCTGCACAGTGAGGTTCCACTTACCAATACCTTTCTTGAAATTCTTAAGGCGTTTCTTAACAGTTGCATAAGAACACTTGAAGTGGTCAGAAGCACCGAGCAGTTCTTGGGTGCCGACTTCTACGCCGTGCTTTTCTGTAAGGAATGTGATGAGGTCGTCGGTGGTGACTGGATGAGGTGCGAATGCCATGTGTTGTTTGTTTGTCGATGTACTTATTGTAATCGGTGATGACACATGTAGCACGTCATAGTGGACAGTTAGTCAACTGGATCAGTTGCCTCCTCGTCACGGTTCAATTCACCAGCAGTAATCGCCTGAGCATTAAGATTTTCATACATGTATTGCATCGCAGACTGTGGAAGAGTTCTATCCCCACAAGTAAAAACATCACACACCGCCATCAACTTCTCTGGCCATGTATGAATGCTGATATGTGACTCTGCTAGTAGTGCTACAGCAGTCACACCTTGTGGATTAAATTTATGACTGGTCACGTCAAGCAGCGTTGCCTGTGCCATGACTGCAGCGTTCACCAATAGATTTCTGATATGTGCTTCATCATCTAGCAAGTGAAACTGACAACCTTTCAATGTAAACACTAGATGTCTCAGGTGCATTGTCTCGGATCCAATCTGGTTTTCTCTCTGGTTTTCGTAAGTAATTGTCCTTCACCCATGGTTTACTGTTGACATACCGACGATATGCCTCAACTGAATCAATACTGGTATCTAACTTAAATTCATCTGGCATTGCCCTGACAAACGGAGAGTGTTTCTCTGGACATGCACCGTGCCACAAATGTGCAGCAATGCGTATGGCATTTTCTGCACCGTGTTCTTTACCGTACCTATATGTATATTCGTTACAAAGTCCTATGCCGTGCTGCAGCAACCATGCAATGTTATGTTTGTTACTTGCTGCCCACTTTGTGCATGGGTGATTCTTGAATGCACCCTTCTTTGTGTTATATGGACTACCGTCTTTCCTGGGTAACTGGGCGATGTCGTGGTAATGCGGACTGTAAATGATAGACAACATCTGTGCTGTCTCCAGTGGCATCTTTACAACATGTTTATCTGGCAACATTGTTGCTGCCAGATAGGGATCTTCATGCACTGCAAAGATATTCATTTACGAAATACCCCTGCTTTTGCTAGAAGGTATAGAGATAAGGAGGTCCAGAAGATGACCTCCAGTGCGATGTTGTTCATGCAATTTGTTTGATGAATGATGTGAGGACTTTCTTGTTTGCTGCCTTGCCCTTCAAAGTCTTCTTGAATGCAGACTTGATTTGTGACTTGGTTGCATCCTCTTGTACCTCAAATTCTACATCGTTGTCAAGTGCTGTAGCAGCAATTACATACAATTCGTTGTAACCACAGTCAGGAATGACTGCTGCCTTGTTCTTTTTGAACGATGCCTGAATAGGTTCGTACTTAGAAGAATTCCACTCAGTCCAGTGGCAGATAACTTTATGTGCCTCACGAGGAGAAGCGATACGGAAACCAACAACGTTGACGTTGGGGCACACATCGCGAACATAATTAATTAGTCCACGAGTCTGACGACTGTAATCATCAAGAGCAGGGTATGTGCGACCTCTGCGACGGAGACAATGCTTGTAACCAAGTGCAGAGTAGAAAGTCTGGTTGTATTCACCGTAAGCGGTGTTCACTCTGGTGATCCACTCACCTGCATTGTTTGACTCACCGTCAGACAGGATGACAACGTTGAGTTTTTCGACTGCAGAGTATGTCTGGAACCTCTTCTCAAGTGCAGGGATAGATGCGATGGCATCATTCAATGGAGTGCCACCAAGACCCATGCATGAAGGGATAGGAATGTCAACATGATTAGAACGCTCTTCCCAACTGAAACGACGAGACTCAAACTGCCTACCGATACGGAAGAGATTACGAGCACTGATCTCATATTCTGATGAACGCTCACGACTGCTGAGTAGATTAACCAGACGGAAAGTGTGGTGGAAAGCGTAGGTGTGATTTCTACGTGAAGTCAACTCAACTGAAGCATTATCAAGGAGTCCTCCCCACATTGGGTCATTCACAAAAGAGTAGACCTCGAATGGAATACCAACTTTTCTGCAGAAAGATGTGAGAGACAACAACTGTTTGATGGTGTCTTGAATAATACCAGACATAGATCCAGACCAGTCAAGCAGGAAGATCAGACCATGATTCTTACCATCAGGAGTGCTAGTAACCTTCTTGAAGAGATCTTCGTTGTACTTATATGTGTGTAGTTTAGTGCAGTCAAGAACACCTGTACGAGAAACACTCTGGCGAGCATAAGATGCAGCAGATTTACGGCACTCAAACTCTTTTACAAGGTAGTTTACTTCACGGTTGCTAGTCTCAACAAACTTACGGTATGCCTTATCGCATGGACCAAAGTTAATCTCGTCAGCACCGTTCTCCTTACGAGTTTCATTCTGCTCATTCCAGAATGTGCTGATGATTCTGGTTACATCTTTGTGGTCAACGATAGCAACGTCAAGGTTAGGATCGTCAATCTCAACGTAAGTAGGATTGTCCCAGGTATCTTTGCTGGCACTGTTCTCAAGGTTTTCCTGAAGTGCAGTATCGGTCTCTGCTTCTTCAATATTGTCTTGCTCAAAACTAGGAACGTCAAGTTGTGCCTCATCGTCCCAGGGATCGCCTCCTGTTTGCTCCTCAAGATCTTCTGAGGTGTTATCAGCATCAGCGTCCTCAGTCTCACCAGGACCATCGTCGCTGGTCACAGTGTCAACAGTCTGAGGTGCATCCTGTTCCTGAGGTGCCTTGCTCTCTTGCTCTTCCTTACGCTTTTGCTTCTCGTAATCATAGATCACACGAGCAGCGTCGATACAATCAGAGAATGTCTCTGCCTCTTCAACAAGGTCAATATACTGCTGCTCACCATCAGCAAAAGGAATCAAGGCATAGGTGCCGATCTTGAAGTGAAGGTTGATTCTGTCAATCAACTTGAGGCGAGACAGATCATTGTTCTGAACATTGAAGAAGTCACGCTCATGGAGGTGTTGATAACCTCTGTAAAAGGATTTTGTAAGACCAGGGAACTTTGCTTTCATCCTACGCTCAATGCGAGCATCCTCAGTTACGTTCACGTAAGACCTGGGGATGTCAGATGGTATTGCTTCCTGTTCTGTGGTAGGAGTGTAGAGTGCATGTCCTACCTCATGACCTACGAGAAGGTCGTAGGTGTCATTGTCAAGGTCTTTCCAGATAGGAAGGACCAATACGCGACGGTCTACGTCGAAAGATGCAGTCTCGCACACACGATGCTCGACCACGAGATTTTCGGAAGCGAGCAGTTTGGCAAGGGTTCCTTTGATCTCTTGTGTAATCATTTGTTGTATCCGTGTATATGTATATAATACACCCCCAGAGGCACCTGTGTGCTCCTGGGGGACGGTTTGTCAACTGTCACTACTCTAATCTAGACTTCTCCTCCATTTCAATGCGTTCTGCAACGATAATATCATAGAACAAATCAGCAAGTGTGACGGCATGCTCTGCTTTACTCATGTCTGGTTCCTTTTTGGCGTAAGCACTTAAGGCGTCATACATGACTTGGCAGTCTTCATAACCAATATCAATCTTTTCTCCTTCCCTCGCCATGTCCTAGGTACCTCTCTGGTTTTTGAATTGAGTCGATCATAAAATACGTGATAGGAGTGAGGATCAGAGCACCAAATATACAGGTTATAAGTGGTGTCTCCATCATCATTCCGACTATGTGGATCATTCTTCTGTCATGCGGGAAAAATCGTTCGGTTTATCGAAGGTCACAGTCCTTTCAAACTTATCAAGGAGGATTTCTCCTTTGTGACTGATGATAAACAAATTGGTTTTGTCACCAAGACTTTTTAGAATTTTGAATAGTTCGTCAGTTGCCGAACTATCAAGAGAAGAATCAAACACTTCATCAAGAATCAAAAGATTACAACTTGTACTGTTCTTTAGTTTGGCAATAGAACGCCAAGTGAACAATAAAGCAAGGTCAATCTTCTGTTTTTCGCCTTCAGAGAAGGATGCGTAGGAAAATACATCCCTGTAGCGCGACTTGATGACCTCTTTGAACTCTTCGTCAAGTGTAAAGTTGACAAAGAAGTCCATCTCGGATAGGTATTTATTGATTCTCTGATTGATTGTTGGAATAAACTTGTTAATGATCTTGGTTTTGATGCCTCCATCCTTAAGCAAGTTACCTACAACCTTTAGATTATCAAACCTACTAGCAATTTGAGAACAAGACTCCTGTTTTTCATCTCTTGTAGCAAGAAAACTGTTCAGACTATCACGTTCCTTATCAACATTGGGTGTACCTTTGTTGAGTTCTTCTTCAAGGTGATTAATCTCTTGATTGAGAGTATTCTCCTCGCGAAGCATAGAAGTAATGGTGTATCTTTTGTCGGTAATTTCGACTTGAATACGACCAGTCTCGGTAACTTTGTCGTTAACCTCTTCTATTTTAGATTTTAGATCTTTTAATGCAATATCATATTTGTTGATACGCTCATCTAGTATACCACGTTGCTCATTTTTCCAATCAGCATCAATATTCTGAGAGCATGTGGGACATTGATCATGATCTTTGTAAAACTTAAGATCTTTTTTGCCTTTGCGATAATTATAATTGATTTTACTCTGCAATTCTCTGAGTTTTTCCATCTCAGCACCGAGTTTACGATGACTCAACACCTGTGGTTCTAGTTCTACGATCCTTGCATCCAACGCTGCGACCTCATTTTTGATGGCAGACAGTCGTTGTTGGTTTGCTGCAATCTTTTCTCTCTTTTCTTGTGCATATTTACCAGACTGTGCCTCCAACTGCTCAATAAACCTAGTCTTCAGGTCAACTTCTTTCTGAGCGAGTTGTAACTGGTGATTACACTCGTTAATTTCTTCTTTGGTATCTTTCACACGATCTTTTAGGATCGCATTCATGCGCGAAAAGACTTGAATATCAAGGAGATCTTCGATAACTTCTCTTCGATGAGGAGCAGAGAGCTGCATAAAAGGCACAAAAGTGCTACTTCCAAGAATAACAACCTGAGTGAAAGACTTGTAGTTAAGTTTAAGTATTGATTGCTCAAGATATTTTTGATAGTCGTTATTCGCCGCATCCTGATCGATGAGTGATCCGTTTCTGTAGATCTCAAAGACATTGGGTTTGATCCCGCGTACTACTTTATAATGTACACTGCCGATCTTGAACTCGACCTCAACTACACATTCTTTTTCGTTTACACTGTTGACCAGTTGTCCTTTCTTGACCAAACGGAACGGTTTATTGAACAGACTAAAGCACAATGCATCAAGCATTGTAGACTTTCCAGCACCATTCCTACCAAGCACAAGAGTGGAAGGAGACTTTACCAGGTCCAATTCAATAAAGTTGTTGCCAGTTGAGAGAAAGTTTTTCCAACGCAACGTTTCAAATACAATCATGTAATGTCGTCTAAGTCTTCTTCAGGTGGTGGAACAAAAATGTCATCAGGGGTGATGACAGTGAAGTAGTAACCATGCATAGCACAGTTATCTTTTACAAGATCACTCTCAACCTCACTCACAGTCAGTGAGCGTCGGAATCCATTTGCTTCCAGGAGTGTATAATACCTGTCCGCATCGTCTTTGTCAACAAACATCGTAACCACCTGTCGTCCATCCGCGTCATCTTTGACAGCGTAAACGCCACCAGTCTCGTTGTCGGTTAAAACAAACATTATTGCTGTGCCTCTAGGTAGAGTGATTTGAGTATAGCGAAGACATCTTCTTTGTTGTCTAGATCAGACACACACCTTTCGAGTGTGGTAAGGGTGTCCTCAGTTTCAATAGCATCATCTACTTCACCAAGATCGACTGTAAGATCTTCTACAATCTTAAGGTCAGCACAACCAACTGCTTGCAACTTCTGGACTACCTGATCAAACTTAACTTGATCTGTTTTCTTTTCAACAATCAATTTAACGAAAGATCCCTTAAGGTTTTGAGGGAGTTTGATTTCTTGCGTGTCGTCGTAGTACACCTTTTGAAAGATGTCATACGGGTTCGGAAAGAAAGTCAGTTTCAAGGTATCTGTATTTAGTACATGAAACCCTCGCTTCTGGGCGTAATCACCCCAATAAAGTTGGTACGGATTACCGAGATAATTTACATTACCCCTGTTAGATTTCATATGAAAGTGTCCTGAACAGACCAGATCAAATTTGTCGAATTGACTTGGGTCGTCACCATGTTCCATGTAATGACCTGGAATTGCTTCAAAACCATTAAGCTCAAGATGCCCCATGCAGACAGTAGCATCACTTTCCTTAATAATATTTGTGGATCCGTCTCGATTTTCATCACATATCCAAGGCAGAAAGAGTATGTCACGACCACCAACAGTACGTTGGCAAGGTTCATCCACGACAGTGATGTTATCGTACTCGCTGAGTAGAAGTTCAGGTGCGTTAACACGTAGAGTGTTCTTGTAGTAAATGTCATGATTGCCTACAAGCATAGTCATGGTAACACCACGCTCCTGTAGAGGGGTGAACCACATTTCCTTTGCTGCATCTAGTGATGCAAAGTTGATGCTCTTACGTTTGTCAAAAGTATCGCCCAGTGCAATGACTTCGGTGATGCCATGCTTATCGATAAAGGGAATAACAACTTTAGAATAAAACTTGCGATACTTGTCAATGAATACTTGGTTGTCGTTGCGGACACCGAAGTGTTGATCAGTTATCAGAAGGACTTTCATATTCAATAACAATGCGTCGGGTCACTTTACCTTTATAGTCTACCACAGTTGTGTGTGAAACAGTACCACCGACAGAATCACTTAACTGTTTAATCAACTCATCACGATCAGGAGATTTACCACACCAGTAGTTTTCCATGTAATGATCTGACATGTAACCCATTAGAGTTTACCTCCAACAACTCCACTATTTACCACACGAGTGTAGTCATCCAGAGTTCCATCCTGCAAGCACTTGAGATGCCAGCGAGACATAGTAATTACTGCTTCTTCACTAGCACCAGTCAAGAAGTTTGCACCAAGCGGTTCCTTTAGAACACTGGTGAACATACCGAATCTAGTCCTTTTAATATAGAAGGCGTCGTCAATCCAGATTGTATCTGGTGGGATCACTTTTTCCACTGTAGGATTAGGACCCAGAGTCGTTGCTAGAGTCGTCTTCTTTTGTGTCTTCTCCATTCTGTTTGTTAAATCCAAAGGGTCCAATTTTATTAACAGCACGGTCACGCATTACCGCACCAGTGAGTGCTTCCATTACTTTTAGCACATCCTCTGCCCTTCCTTCAATGCGTTGGGCAACAAAATCATACTTTGCAAAGAAATCGTCGGCAACTTCTTTGTAGTCATCAACTGAAACTGGTTTGTCTTTCATAATTAATTACGCATGTTACTTTCAATACGATACTTAATGGAGTTCATATCTGCATGACTGTGATCTCCATCAGAATGGAAGACCTCATCAAATCCTTTCTTCTCGATAAGTTTATCTTTGATGTCCATCTGCCTTTTCTCTTTAGAGATACGTCTTAGATATGCATAGTAGACGATTTGAGTAAAGTATGCGAATGGATTAGAAGACTTTGCTGGGTCAAAGTTATCAATATACTGAACACAATTCTCAATACCATCACCAATCATGTCATCTTTATACATGTAATTGATGAAATTGGGTCTATAAGATAGGTGAGTAGCAATCTTTAGAAAGCACTCACCGATATACTCTGTTATTCTGGGTTTTTTCAGACCACGTTCTTTGGCGGTATGAACTCGTTTTCTATATTTGACGAGTTCTTCCAAGAATTTCTTGTTGTCAACGTAGTGCTGTTTTTTCTTTGGAGCCATAATTGCCATAAGAACTTTGCACCTGCATATTATTATAACAAAGCACAGGTGTTTTAGCAAGAGCTTGACAACTGTGCTTAATTTAATTACAATAACACTGTAAGGGTTCAGAAGAGAAGTTTTAGCTTTTATCTGAACTAGGTGCCTTGAATAGTTTTTCTAGGAAGGACTTAGCATTTGATACAGAACCAAGTGAACCCATGTTTTCGTTCACTTGTCTATAAAAAGGGTGCATATCATCCTTATCATCAATTCCTTCCTCAATCTTTAACCACTTCTTATAAGCGGCAATCCCGTTGGGACTCATAGGTGAGATACAAAGTATATCTTTTTCAGGAATAATATAAAAATCTTCGGCAGAAAAATATTGCCATTTGACAAGACCTACGCCAATACCAGACATACCATCTTTAGTAATCTCAACTGCTTTACTTCTAGCAGGATGTGTAATAAAAGCAATGGATGTCCCTGGTGACTCAACGTCATCAGTTACGATCAACTCCCCCATGATTTCTTCACCCTGGGAGAGTTTGATTACGCCGTAGAATTCTTTGTCGTGTTGAATGTAGTTAATCATGTTTTGAATCTAATTTTCGAGACTTCATAATTAAACTTTTCCTCTGTGTATATCTTGATTCTTTCAACCAAATGCCTCAGAGTATAGTTTTGTCTTGATCCTCTAGAGCAATCATCGGCAATATCATATAGAACTGCCTGTGATTTATTTTCACCTTTACGCAATACTCGACCTATGGATTGTAGGTTTCGTACGCGAGACTTTGAAGGGGAAGCGAAAATTATATTGTGGAGATTCCTAATATTAATACCAGTAGAGAAGGTCCCATAACTGGCAAGAATGATTGCGTTTGATTCTGTTTCACAGATCTGCCGCGCACGTTCTCTTTCGGATGTCTCAACGCCACCGTGGATATAGAAAACCTTGCGGTCTTCTGTTACACAGGTATTTAGCACTTCTAGAAGTGGGTCTCCGTGTTTTTCCACGTAATTGAATAGGATGAGCGTGTTACCATCCAGGTCTTCTGCTAGTTTTGCAATGAACTTATTGCGCTTTGGATGTGATACAATGTAGTCCATCTCTTGCTGATAGTTATCGAATGGCACATAACCATGTTGCAGCAGCAAACAACGTACTCTCAGTTTTGTTAGCGTACCTGCTTTCATTAAGTCAGCGGTATTTGTTACCTGGTTACATTTACCAAAGAGTCCTTCAAGAACCAGTTGATGTGTTTTCATTCCATCGAGTGTTCCTGTCAAACCAATGCGATACCTCGTATCATGACACTTCGTCAGGATACCAGTCAGTGATTTTGCCTTGTAGAGGTGCGCTTCATCACCGATAACACAGTCAAAACGATTAAAGAACTTCTTAGGTTCCTTATAAATTGATTGCCAAGTGGATATAACAACAGGTTTCTCTACATATTTTTCTTTACCACCCATGATCTGATGGACATAATGATCTGCTGCCCATCCATAGTCTTTAAGATCTTGTGTGAGTTGTGTGACCAGTGACGTTGTGGGTACAATGATTAGAATTTCTCTCTTATATTGTAGATGCCATCTCAACAAACAATAGATGATCAGGGATTTTCCTGATCCTGTGGGCGAGAGTAGAAGTTTGCGATTGTTCTTAATCGCTGAGAATACTGCTTTGAGTTGGTAATCTCTGATCTTGAAAGGCAGATTGAGAGATCCAACAAACCCCGCAACACCCTCAGGTGTGATGAGAGGGTCGGTATCGGTTGGTTTTCCATAGTGTTCACTATCTTCTACGTTGTAAATATATCCTTTCTGTTTTAAGAAGTCTGTGACATACTCAAAAAGACCCGCGTATATCTCACCTGTTGCTGGTGAATATAAACGAATCTTTCCATCCCATACATGATTTCTATAGTGTGGCATATACTTTGCCCCAGGTACATCAAAGCAGAAATGATCTGCTAATTCCTGATGCACATGAGGTTCCGCGTGTACCTTGATATACACCTCATTCTTCTTAATG
>MDTE01025589.1_pt1 | contig 21884 bp, 14 predicted proteins | sample 811231 | NCBI WGS metagenome assembly MDTE01 (sample SAMN05326651, study PRJNA326480) | marine metagenome | isolation source: seawater | place: Indian Ocean: Red Sea | collected 2010 | reverse complement strand
GCGAGGATGTCGATCGAGTCCCTGATTAAGCTAACGCCGACGAAGGCCCGAAGGCTCAGTCGTGACGCCGAAGAAGAAGTCGAAGTGTCCACGTTGAAAGTCGGGGATCATATTCGTGTGCGGCCGGGTGACAATGTCTCGGCTGATGGTGTCATTGTTTCGGGTTTCGGTTCGTTCAACCAAGCCAACATTACTGGAGAATCGCTCCCGGTTGACAAGAAGGCCGGCGATGAAGTGTTTGCGGGAACACAGAATTTGACAGGGGTCTTGGAAATCAAGGTCAGCCGGGCGGGGGAGGATACAACCCTGGGGCGTGTTCGTGATCTGATCCTAGCAGCGGAAAAAACCAAGCTGCCGATTATGCGAATCGTCGACCAGTATATGGAGTTTTACACTCCCTTGGTGCTCTTGGTTGGGGCTTTGGTTTGGTCCTTCACCCACGATTTGAGCCGTGTGATTACGGTGTTTATTATCGCTTGTCCATACGCATTCATCTTGGCAACGCCAACGGCCATGGTCGCGGCCCTCTCGGCGGCGGCCCGTCTTGGTATTCTGATCAAGAAAGTGAGTGACATTGAGTTGTCGGCAAAGATCAACGCCTTTATTTTCGATAAGACAGGCACGCTGACAGTCGGCCGATTGGCAGTCAGCCGACTCGCGCCGGTGGGGGAGCTGAAACCCGCGGAACTCTTGCACATGGCCGCATCAGCGGAAAAATACAGTAACCATCCCACCGCTCGGGCACTGGCTGATCTTGCGGGAGAGGCGGGGCTAAGTCTCACCGAACCGGTTGACTTTGAAGAAGCGGCGGGTCGTGGAATCAAGGCGAATGTCGATGGTGCGACCGTTGTGATCGGTCGTGCGCAATGGCTCAAGGACAACGGTTTGGGGGCAGGATTCACCGAGCATGTGGACCTGTCTGAGGGCGAAGGTTACAGCTTGCTCTTCGTCGCGAAGGATGGTGTGTTTGCCGGTTGGATCGGCCTTCAGGACCGTACCCGGCCCGAGGCGAAGCAATCGTTGGAGGCATTGATGGATGCGGGCGTGCGGCGGATTGCCATGGTTTCCGGCGATCTAAAACCGGTGGCGGCCCGAGTGGCCAAAGGGATCGGCTGTGAAGAAGTGTTGGCCGAGTGCTTGCCGGAGAACAAGGTGGAGTTTGTGAGGAAGATGAAGGCCAAGGGATATCGTGTGGCGGTCGTTGGGGATGGCGTGAACGATGCCCCGGCGCTGGCAGCCGGTGATTTGGGAATCGCCATGGGGGCGGCGGGAAGCGAGGTGGCGATCCACAGTGCGACGATTGCTTTGATGAACAATGATCTTCGTCGACTGCCCTTCCTGGTGCGCCTGTCCCGAGAGACTCGTTCCGTGATCAATCAGAATTTCTTGTTTGGAATTCTCTTTGTGATAGGGGGGCTGGTTCTGGCTGCCATGAAGATTATCAGTCCGGTGATGGCTGCCGCCCTTCATGTGGTGGGCTCGTTGTTGGTCGTGTTCAATAGCTTCCGTTTGGTACGCCAGGGAGAAGAACTCGAACCGCATGACTCGACCGCCGATCGTATTGGGACGCCTGAGTCTGGAGACCGGGATAACGCCAGTTCGGCGATTGTTGTTCAGTAATCGTGGATTTCCATCCTGTTTAGAAACGATGCAGGCGATGACGCACTTGAAGAAAGTTTGAGCCGAGTCAAGCAGGCTTCCGAAACCAGAAAAAATAAATCGGCGTGAGTCGAGGCGATCTGGGGATGAATCCTTTGATTGAAGAAGTGTTTGATTAACGTCGCCGCGTCAAGTAACCAGGGCATATCAGAGCCACGAACAAAGCAGTGGCCAATGCCTCATGACGCAATCCCCTGCATCCCCACCCAGCCCTCCATCGGAAGACCGTGATGCGGCGGATCTACGCCGGTTCGGCTATGCTCAGCAGCTTCGGCGCAGCATGGGGAGTTTCTCCAGTTTCGCGGTTGCGTTTTCACTGATTTCGGTCTTTACGGGCGTGTCGGCCAATTTCGGGCACGGCCTGCGTCAGGTGGGCGGTTCCATCGTATGGTCGTGGATGATCGTTCTCGCCGGACAAATGCTGGTGGCCCTGCTCCTGGCCGAACTGTCGACCCGCATGCCGCTTTCGGGCTACGGTTACCAGTGGACCAGCCGGTTGGTGAATCCCCATTTTGGCTTCTTTGTCGGTTGGTTGCTCACCCTTCAGTTCCTGACCGGATTTCCCGGCGTGTGTGCGACCCTCGCCGCGCAGACGGGTTCCTGGTTGGGGGGAGGGTGGAACTCATCGCAGGCATTGACGGCACTGACTCTCGGCGTGATTGCGCTCACCGCCCTGGTTCATCTGTTCGGGATTCGTCTGGTCTCTCGTGTCAACAACACCGGAGTCTGGACTGAGTTGTTGGGTGTCTTTGGCCTGAGTCTCGTCTTGATATTACTCGCATTGAATCGGTCGGCCTCACCTGCAGTGCTGTTTGATCCGGCCAACGCCTCGACGGGAGCCCCCGCCGGAATGGGGGCATGGGCATTGTCTCTGTTGGTGGGCGCCTGGTGTCTGACCGGATTCGAAGCCGCTGCAGACCTGGCCGAGGAAACCCGAAAACCGCGGAAGGTGGTGCCCCGCGCGATTATCCTGTCCTTGCTGGGTTCGGGAATCGCAGGGTTTTTGTTGCTGACGGGCGTTCTGCTCGCCGTTAAGGATCTGGCGTCGGCTCAGAACGCCGCTGATCCTTTGACCTTCATCCTCACCCAGGCCCTTGGGCCGGGCTGGATCACTCCGGTTCGGGTGGTGATTGGAATATCGATCTTTGCCTGTGGGTTGGCGAGCATGGCCGCGACCAGTCGCTTGTTGTTCGCCCTGGCACGAGACCGCATGCTCCCAGGCTCGCGCTGGCTTGCCGATGTCGAGACCGGGCACCGGACGCCGCGAAATGCCATTCTGTTCATCTGGGCTGTTTCATCCGCAGTGGTCCTGGGCCTGCCCACGCTGGATATCATCACTCAGATTTCCGCCGTTGCCGGATATCTGGGGTATGCGGGAATCGTCATTGCCGCCCTTCGGAGTAATCCGCAGTCCGCCTCCGATGGGTTCCGACTCGGACGGGCCCGCTCGCTCATCGGCGGTGCCGCGCTCGTCTGGGTGCTGGGAGTGGTGGCCGCCCTGACCATCCCGGCAACGCCGATTGAGGGCATTCGCACTCAACATCTTCCCGCGATGTCGACCTCGGTGGGAATCATCCTCGGCGTGGCCATTTACGGAATCCTGGTCCGGCCGCGACTGCTCCGTCGGGAGGCAGGGCCGCCACAAGATTCAGCACCGACCGATGCTTCATCGAGAGGGAGAGCCGAATGACCTGGTGAGCCGATCATCAGCCGCCAATGCCCCGTTTGGAGAAACGTGGGCGGGGTGCCAATGAGGTGTCCGCTTCGGTCGGGATAGCCCACAATGCACGCCGGACGGGGTTGCTAGGGAGAGCGAGTGGCGGGTGGCCTTGTGGATTCGTTGAATCGACACAGCCCGCGCCTGTTCTTGCTTCGGTTTGGCGGGGGTGCCAAGCTCCTGGGGATCCATGACCGGTAGAAGGAAAACATCCATGAAACGGGCGCTGCTTGGGTGGGAAGTTTCCAATGATGCGATGGGACAGCCTAGGTCGCTGGCGGTGGTTCTGATGCTGCTCGTCTTTCTCGGTGCGGACGTTTTGGCCGCCCCGGGGGAGCGGGTCTCTGGGGGGGGGGATGCCGTTAGACCCCACATCATCCTGGTGATGGCGGATGATCAGGGATGGGGTGATACCGGCTACAATGGCCACCCGGTGGTGCAGACTCCCGAGCTCGATGCGATGGCCGAGGCTGGATTGGTGTTGGACCGATTCTACGCGGCGGCCCCGGTTTGTTCGCCAACCCGGGCGAGCGTCATGACGGGGCGCAATCCGATTCGAACGAAGGTGACCAACCATGGCCGATACATGCGTCCCCACGAGCAAACCCTGGCAGAATCGTTTAAGGCAGCCGGTTTCGTCACCGGCATTTTCGGTAAGTTTCATCTGGGATCGGGTCAGCCCGACTCGACGTGCAATCCCGGGGCGATGGGGTTTGACGAGTGGGTCATCGGTCTGAATTTCTATGATCAGGATCCTTACCTCAGTCGGAACGGTAAGATCGAACGGCGCCACGGGAAGGGTTCTGTCATCGCCATGGATGATGCGCTTGACTTTATCGAGCGGTCCAAGGATTCAGGGCGACCGATGTTGACGGTCATCTGGTTTCCCTCTCCCCACGATCCGCATCGGGAGGTTCCGGAGGGTCCTTCCCTCTACGATGGAGAAACGCATGCGGGATACTACCGTGAGATCACTCTGTTGGATCAGCAACTGGGCCGACTGCGCCGTGAATTGAGGCGCTTCGGGATCGCGGAGAACACCATCTTGTGGTACTGCAGCGATAACGGAGGCCTCGTCGAGTCGAGCTCTGGTGGTCGCAAGCGGAAGGGAAGCGTCTACGAGGGCGGCCTTCGAATCCCCGGAATCATCGAATGGCCTGCCCGTCGGTTAAGAGGGAGAAGTGGCGTGCCGGCATGGACCTGTGATATCTATCCAACGCTTCTGTCCATGGCCAACGTGGCAAGGGTGAGGCCGCACCCCATCGATGGAGTCGACCTCAGCGAGATTCTCAGGGGAAAGGTGAATCAACGGCATCAGCCGATGGGGTTCTGGCATCCGATTCAAGGGGGGCAGGCCACCTGGAGCGATCGGATCCTGAAGGCGATCATGGAGAAACAACAATCCGGAGCCCCCTTGCCGCATCATCCGGAGCGCATGCGCAAGGACGTTGACGAGTTTCCGCAATTCCCGGAGGGAACGGCCAATGGGCATGCGGCGTGGAATGATTGGCCGTGGAAGTTGCACCGCATCAATGGTGAAACCTACGAGCTTTACAACCTCGCCGACGATCCCATGGAGTCCCAGGATCGATCGGGTGATCCGGAACAGACTCAGAGACTCAATGTCATGAAAACTGAATTGAAGGGTTGGATGCGGTCAGTCGTTCGGAGTCTCAATGGACGGGACTACCGGGATCTTGACGGGGCCGCTACGGAAATGGAAAACTGATGAAGCCGTCCAACCATCACCCCGGTTTTGTTGTGGAACTCTGGAAATTGCTGGAGGCCCATGTGCCCCGGATCGCTTCAAACAACCGGTGGGCAGCCTTTGTGAAAGAGGCCAGGACAATCCTCAGTGAGCCGGGAAATCTTTCGAAGCTGCGAGACGATATGGGAACGCCCAACACGAAGGTTGGCTATCCGCCTGGCCGGCAGGAAAAGCTCCGGGATGAACCGTCCGGGGCCTTGCCCAGGAAATCATATTGATGCCTCTCTACCTCCCATCTGATCTCACGATTCTGACGACCGAGATTTTTCAAGCCCACGGCGTGCCTGACAAGGTTGCCCGCGTGGTTGCCGATTCCTTGGTGCTGGGCAATTTGAAGGGGCATGATTCGCACGGGGTCATTCGGATCATCGAATATGTCGATTGGATCGGGAAGGGATGGATCAATCCACACGCTGAACTCAAAGTGCTTAATGATGAGGGGGCGATTCTGGTTTTGGATGGCCAGCGGGGATTTGGTCAATTGATGGGGAGGGAAGCGACGGAACTGGCGATTGAAAAGGCCAGGGCGTTGGGCGCGTGCGTCCTGACCCTCAAAAACTCGGCCCATCTAGGGCGGGTGGGCGAATTTGCGGAAATCGCGGCGGCTAAAGGAATCGCTCACCTTTCCCTCACCAACACACACGGCGGGGGGGTCCTGGTCGCGCCGCATGGCGGAATCGAGAGGCGCTTGTCCGCTAATCCGGTGGTCGGTGGCGCTCCGATGAAGAACCGGGAGGCGGTCGTGATGGATATGGCGACGTCCACGATAGCCGAAGGCAAGTTGAAAATCGCTCGGGCCAAACAAGAGTCCGTCAGTCCCGGATTATTCATTGATTCGAAGGGGATGCCAGGCACGGATCCCGAAGCCTACTACGCCGATCCGCCGGGTGCTCTATTGCCGATGGCGGGGCACAAGGGCTATGCGCTCTCTGTATTCGCCGAACTTTTTGCCGGTGCCTTGAGTGGGGGAAGCTGCAGTCGTCCCGATCAGGCTCGGGTCGGCAATGGTTGGTTTGCCATTTTCGTGGATCCGGCGTGGTTCTCCGGCCAGGAGGCATACGATTCCGAGTCCAGCCGGTTCTACGATTGGGTCAAGTCGAGTCGCGTTCGTTCGGGCTTTGCGGAGGTGCTCATGCCGGGCGAACCGGAGGCGCGCGCGCTAGCGGAACGTTCGTGTGACGGGGTTCCAATCGATGAGGTCACGTGGGGAAAAATCGCCGCCATTGCGTCATCAGCGAAGGTGAAGGTTCCCAAAACAATCTAGATGGGGTTAATAGTCCACCGATTCGTTCGGTAGATCCTCGGTTCAGGAGTGTATGAATCGAAACGGAGATTGGGCCAACCGGAGTCCAATCGGTTGCGGAGAGAGCCGCTCATGGATACGCCAGCATCTTTGTTGAGATGGTCCGCTGATGTTTGGCGAAGGACGAAAAGGATCGTGTCTGGCTGGGTGCAATACACCTTGAGACACAATCACGATGATTCGACGGAATGAAACTGAGTAACGTGGCGCGTGGGAGAATCCCTCGAGATTCGTGCTGTCGACGGTTGCCCGCTTTGGTGTTTATGGACGGTGCTCACCGTTCAGAATTTGAATTGTCGGGTGGGCTTTGGGGATTATCATCAAGAGTGTCAAAGTGATCATGAGTAAAGAGATGAGAATTCAATGGATGTTGCTGACCGCTGTTCTGGGAGGTGCCTCGCTTCAAGCTGCCGAACCCGGGTTTCGGAGCCTATTTGATGGGAAGACCCTGAAGGGCTGGCACATCAGTGCCAAGACGGGGCACAGTCGAGCCAGTCAAAACCAATCGGGTGGGAAGTGGTTTGTTGAGGACGGAGCCATCCATGGAACTCAGGACATTCCTGGGAATGGCGGGATCATCATCACCGACGAGACCTTCAAGGATTTTGAAGTCGTGATTGAGATGAAGAATGATTATGGCCCGGATAGCGGCTTGTTTCTTCGCAGTACGGAAGACGGGAAGGCATGGCAAGCCATGATCGACTATCACGCCAATGGCAACCTCATGGGCATCTATGGCGAAGGGCTGGGAGGGAGGCCTTCCGTTCGTAATTTTAGTTTTCTGGAGAAGGTGACCGACATTGTGGAGGTGGACGGGGATGCCATCCCGATCAAGTTGCCCGTTCTCCCTGCCTCATGGCCTTTGTTTTGGCGGCACGGTCAATGGAACGAACTGCGCGCCCGGATCGTCCACAATCCCCCTCACATCACCACCTGGATCAACGGTGTGAAGATCATGGAGTGGCAGGAGACCGAGTTGCGCCACATCGAAAAAGGCGGGATTGCGCTTCAGGTGCACGGGGGGGGGGATCACACCAAAGAGTTTGTACGATACCGCAAGATCCGGGTGAAGGAGTTGGATTCACCTCGGAGGTAGGGATCGGGGGCGAATCTTGGGGGGGGTGTCTTTGTTTTGAATCGCCCCCTCGAGGCACGACACGACTACTCCGTGCGAGAAGGTGGGGGGGAGGGATCGAACGGCAACAGGGGGAATCGAATGCCTCGATTGGGGGGGGCGGGATCTGCCTGAGCCCTGTCTGAACTTCAGAGGGGTCAGGGGCTCCTCTGGACCCGATCGGGAGACCTTGGTCCCTTTGAGTCAAGCTCCGGGGGATCGATCGATCATTTTCGTTGGTCCGTGCCTTGTTCCTCCAAGGAAAGAACGCCATCGCCGTTTTTGTCCAACGTTTCGAATTGTTTCCGGGCGCGTTCGAGGTATTGAGTCAGGGTTTCATCCGGAGTGGGATTTCCCAAAGGGGCTCCGCTGATCACGGGCGCTTCTCGCTGCCCCCTTCGATTGATGAGGCGGGGGGCTTTGGCTCTGGCATCAGTCAACCTTGAGAGTTCCTCCCGGTAGGCGGCTTTGATTCGATTGTTGGGGGCGACTTGAATGGCTTGCTCGAATGCCGAAATCGCTCCTTCTCGATCTCCGAAATCAGCTTTGATCTTGGCCATCCTCCCCAGGTTCATACTTTTCCAGTGCGGATTTGCTTGTTGATCGGCGACCTGTTGAAGTAATCCGAATCCGGCCTCCACATCCCCGGTGGCACACATTGCCCATGCGTGAAGCCTCAGCATCTGATCCCGCATCGTTCCTTGAAAGGATTCCGGTTGATCGCTCAATGTTTCGGTGATCGCGCGAGCTTCTTTTCCTCGGCCGTTTTGAAGCAACAGCCTTGCCTTGGCAAACATCGCCATGGCCCGGTTTCTTGGATCTTGGAACCCGGTTTCCAATTCTCGATCGATTCTGGTGAGAATTTCTTTTTCGTCGCCCGCCCTCATTCTTGATTCCGTCATGATTCGGCGGATGCGAGCGGATTCGTCTCCGGATTCCTCCACCTTGCGAAACTGATTCCGCCATCCAGATTGGTCACGGGGATCGAGAGACTTTATTTCAGATCGGGTCGATTGATAGTGCTTTGATGAAAGCCTTTCCCCGACGGTGGCCAGCGCTTCGCCGAGTTTGCGTGCTTTCCGGATGCCGGCGAGTCTTCCGGCTTCATGGAAGAGAAGATCCCTTTGTTGGCGAATTCCCTGGAGCTCGTCGAGATGCTTGAGATAGACCTCTGGTCCGCCCGCCTTGTATCCTGTTTCTGCATAAGGTCGCCCTTGAGCATCGGCGAGGACAATGGTCGGGTAGCCTTTAGGATCGAAGATCTTTCGGAGCGATTCGTTTTGGAGTCGGGTCTCTTGCTTGATCAGTCCGAGATTCCGGGGGAAGTCCAGTTTGACGTGAACGAACTGTTTGCCAGCCGCGCGGCGGTAACCATTCCTTGAAAAAACTTCCCTGTCCAGCCGAACGCACCAGACGCACCAATCCGAACCGGTGAAATTCAACAGGAGATCTTTTTTCTCGTGATCCGCCTTGCGGATGGCGGCCTCGTAGTTCGTGGTCCAGAAGGCGTCCGCAGCTTCGGTCACGGTGGTTGGGAATAGTGCGAGGAGCGCGATCACCGCAGCTCTGAAAACAGTCGTTTGATTGGCTTTCATAGGCATTCTGTCCCGCCGTTGTTGGGCGGGACGGCATGATCCCGACGCTCATTCGGGATACGCAGGAAGTCTGAACTGATCAAGGTGTTTTTGTCTCGATCGAGGGGGATGAGCAACCGTGGATGGGATGGCAGGGAGGCGCGACGGACCCCTTGACCTCGAAGGAGGCGTTTGCGCTGGGGCAGGCTGGATGACGGCGCGTTCGCCGCATCGGGCGAATGGTTTCGGCCATCCGGAGCGGCTTCTCGTGACTTTGCTGGTGCTTCATGGTAAGGATAGGGGATCGTGAATTGGGAAACCAAACGGATTCCATCGGGCGTGCTGATCGTGGCCGCCACCCTGTCGCTGTTCTTCAACGGATGGGCGGCCACCAAGCCGACCCTGGCCGAGTTGAAGGTTTCCGGTGCCCAGCAATCGAGCTACCTGCATCAAAAGCCGCGAGCACTCTCCCATGCCGTGCCCGAGGCGGACCTGGACCGGTTTCGCGATGAGGTGTCACCGATTCTTCAACGACACTGCATTCCGTGTCATGGTCCGGACAAAACCAAGGGCCATCTACGGATCGACTCGCTCGATCCTGATTTGCTCAAGGGCGGCGATGTGGACTGGTGGCTTGAGGTGATGGCCGTGCTGGGGAACGAGGAAATGCCGCCCCCTGAAGAATCGGAATTGTCAGGTGAGGGGCGGGCGAAGGTCATTGAGTGGTTGTCCAACGAAGTTCAGATGGCCTCACGGGTGAGGCGGGCTGAGGGGGGGCATTCGTCGTTTCGACGGATGACGCGCTACGAGTATAATTATGCGTTGCAGGATCTTCTTGGCTTGGAGCGGAATTTTGCCAGGGACCTGCCGCCAGAAGCCCATTCGGAAGACGGCTTCCAGAATAGTTCCGAGACCTTGCAGATGTCGGTGACGCAGCTTGAAACCTATCGGCGGTTGGCACGAAAGGCCTTGATGCGCGCCACGGTCCGGGGGCCGCAACCCGCGATGTTGTATTGGGGGGTGACGATGGAACAGGCGGCGGAGATCGAGTGGAAGAAACAGGATCGGCGGTTGAGCGAGTTGACCGAAAAGTTCAAGGATCAGCCGGAAGAACTGGGGAAGGAGGTCGAACAACTGAGAGCCAGTTTCAAGGGACCGCACGACCGGACCTACTTCAAGGATCGGGTGAGTGGCCGCACCGCCCCCCACACCTGGGGGTATGGCGGGGCGAGGTATGCGTTCAAACCTTCTGAGAGCCGCCCCGAAGTTCCGGAGCGCTTCGATCAGGTGGCGATCTTGCCCCAGGGGCGCAATCAGACCTTGATTGTTGAATTGGGGGAGCAACTTCCGGACGAGGGGATTCTGCGGGTTCGGGTTCGAGCGGCGCGGGGGGGCGTGGTCGATGACCGGATTCCGAGTCTTCGGTTGGAGTTTGGTTGGCAGGCAAGCAATGAGGGACGGGCGCGACTTCCGGTCAGTAAAGAGGACATTCCCGTCACCGCTCATCCGGGGAATCCGGAGTTTTATGAATGGAATGTGGCTTTGGGGGATATTTATCCACGGAACTCGGTCAGAAAGACTTCGCCACTGGGATCCATGCCCAATCCTTCCGAATACATCCGGTTTGTCAACAGCGCTGCCTCCTCCGGAGAGATTCAGATCGACTACGTCGAAGTGTCGACTCCGGTCCACGAGGTTTGGCCGCCCCTGTCCCATCGGTTGGTTTTTTTTGAAAGCCCGAATCGTGACGATGAATCGGTCTATGCGAGGGAGGTCGTGGCCCGTTTCATGCGGCGTGCCTGGCGGCGATCGGTGAGTCTCGATGAAATCGATCAAAAGATGCGCTTGCTGGATGCCTCGAGAGTGTATTGCGAGACCTTCGAGGAAGCGATGATCGAAGTGCTAGCGACGGTCCTGTCGGCCCCGGATTTCCTCTACTTGGTCCGAGATGAGGGCAGCGAAGAGCGGCTTTCCGATGTTGAGCTGGCGACCCGCCTTGCGGCTTTTCTGTGGTGCAGCGTTCCGGACGAGCGACTGCTCCATTTGGCGGAGCGGGGTCAATTGAGTGAGGGTGAGGCGCTGAGGGATGAGGTGCGCCGTTTGTTGGAGGATCCTCGATCCGGGCGGTTCTCGACCCATTTTGTCCGCCAGTGGCTCGATATGCAGTTGTTGGATTTCAAGGCGTTTGATCGACGATACGATCCGATGCTCAAGATGGCCATGCAACAGGAGCCTGTTTTCGTCTTTCGGGAAGTGCTTCGACAGAACGGGAGTGTCATCGATTTCATCCATGCCAATTACACCATGGCGAATGAGCGTCTCGCACAGCACTACGGATTCTCCTCGGTTCTGGGGAACCATTTTCGCCGAGTCAGTCTTGACCGGGACACGAGTCGGGGGGGCTTGCTCACACAGGCCGGCCTTCTGGCAATGAATTCCAGTGGGGAGGATTCAAATCCGTTGAAGCGCGGCATCTGGATGTTGGAGAGTCTGCTCAATGATCCGCCACCGCCACCGCCACCGGCCGTTCCGGAGATCGATCTGGCCGATCCCGAGATTGCCAAGATGACGCTCAAGGAACGCATGGAGGATCATCAAAATCATCCCGCTTGTATTTCGTGTCACGAAAAGATCGATCCCTGGGGGATTGCCCTCGAACATTATGATGCGATGGGGCGTTGGCGGGGGCAGATCGAGGGGAAGCCGGTTGACGCGACGAGCCGCTTGTTCAACAATGAGGTCTTGGATGGGATGGATGGATTGAAGCGATACCTGCTCATGCATCGCCAGGATCAATTCGTCCGGGCCATGGTGCATAAGATGGTCGTTTATGCTCTAGGTAGGCCCCTGACCTTTTCGGATCGATCAGGTGTGGAAGCGATTACCGCACACGTTCGACAGCAGGGGGATGGGCTGGTGACCTTGATCATGGCGGTTGTCACGAGTGAATTATTTCGGTCAAAATGAATCCTCAGTCTTCATCGAGTTTTCCGTTGCTGGATCGCCGTCGGTTTCTGTGTGGAACCGGATGGGCCCTGGCATTGCCCCTGTTTGAATCTCTCCCGGTTTTTCGGGTGCGCGGCGAGGGGAGGGCGGGTCAGCAAAAGCGCCTTGGCTGCTTCTATTTTCCGGATGGGGTCCCGATGCCGCGGGCTGAAGACCCGGCCTATCAGGATTGGGCCTGGTTTCCTCATGGCAACGGTCGGGACTTTGCCTTTACAAAATGCTTCGAACCGCTGGCGTCCCTGCGGAGTGATCTGACGGTGATTTCCGGGCTCTCGCACCCTCACGGGCGGAATGTTCACGGACACAACAACGCCGATCAGTTTTTGACGGGGGCGGCGACCGGCACCGGGGATACGGATTACCGCAATACGATTTCGTTGGATCAGGAGTTTGCCCGCCATGTGGGGGCCCAAACGCGATACTCGGCCCTGGTGATGTCGACGGATGGAGGGACGGGAACGGCCCGGGGGGCGCACACGATCTCTTTCAATCGTCACGGGCGCCCCGTCCCGGCGGAAAACCGGCCGAAGCGAATCTTTGACCGGTTGTTTGTGAAGAGCGACGCCGATGCGGCTCGGCGTCTGGCGTTGAGCCAAAGTGCGCTGGACGATTTGTTGACCGATACAAAACGCCTGAAGAAGCGGCTTTCGGCCCACGATCGTCAAAGCCTTGATGAGTATTTGCAATCCGTCCGCGAAGCCGAGGTTCGGGTGCAAAAGGCCAAGCATTGGGTCAATACGCCACTGCCCTCAGTGAGTGGTGACCATCTCAACTTGGAGATCACACCGAATGAGCCGCGCGAATACTTGCGGACGATGTTCGAGATGATTTATCTGGCGTTCAAGACGGATGTCACTCGGGTGGCAACCTACCAGATTGGGCGTGAAAATGGCGTCGGGATCAGCGATCACTTGTCACGGGCCATCGGATTCCCCAACGCCCACCAACTTTCGCATGACACCAAGAAGCCGGATGGCTGGAAGAATTTTGCGACTTACTGTCAGTTCTTGCATGAGGAGTATGGGCGTTTCTTGATGCGCTTGAAAAACACGCCTGAACCGTCTGGGGAGGGATCGTTGTTGGACAATACCCTGCTTTTGTTTGGTTCCGCGTCCAGTGCGTTTCACCTCTCTCGAAACTATCCGTTGATTTTGGCGGGGGGGAGGAACATGGGGCTGGAACACGGTCAATACCTCAATTTTGCCGGAGGCAATGCTTATCGCGGGGGTTGGGCTCCCGGCGATCAGGAGCCCTGGACCAAGAAAGCCAGCCAGGAAGATCTTCCGATGTCCAATCTCTTTGTGGCCATGCTTCAACGCCTCGGTGTCGAGACGGATACGTTTTCAGACAGCACCGGCCGTTTGGAGGGGGTTTAACCAATGAATTGAGAGGTTGGGCCTCGGTTCGCTTATGAAAAACAAAGGCAGGGAAACCGGCTCTGGGGCATGAGGTCTCTGTCTAGATTCTGACGAGCCTCGGCTTCTAAGGGGCGTTGGTTCATCGTTTTTTAACCTCGTTCTCCGGTCTCACCGCATCCTGATCAGACGGTCTTATCGGCGGGGAGTTTCAGGGTCGTAATCGGGAGTTCTTTGGCCCCCTATCGGACGGCCGTTCTCCAGCGGGACCATTGGTTGCGGACGCGATCGAGCTGGGTTTGGTATTGGGGACTGCCGGCGAGGTTGACCGTTTCGTTAGGGTCGGTGTGGAGGTCGTAGAGTTCCTCGTAGCGTGAGGCTCCCTGAGCCTCCTCCCCCGGGACGAGGTAACGACAGTATTTCCAACGTTGGTCGCGGTAGCCTTCGGAGGGCACGATGAGGCCGTTGGCGGTGAACCAGTGTTCATAGAAAAAATCATGGCGCCAGTCATCGGGAGGGTTGCCCTCGACGAGCGGTCGGAGGTCTGCTCCTTGCATGCTCGCGGGGGCCGGGATTCCAGCATAGGAGAGGAGGGTGGGCGCCATGTCGATGGAGAGCGCCATTTCGGTGCGGGTGCTACCCCGGGGCATCCGATCGGGCCGCGGATCATAAACGATGAGAGGAATGCGAATGGAGATTTCGTGAGGCGTCCATTTGCCGGCGAAGCCATATTCGCCCAGGAAGAACCCGTGGTCCGAGGTGTAGATGATGATCGTGTTCCCGGCGAGGCCTTGTTGCACCAATTGGGCCCGGATGCGGCCGACGACCGCGTCCACGCCGCTGATCAACCGATAATAGTCTTTGACCGAGCGTTGGAATTGGGCGGGTGAGCGGAAACGAATCGCCCAGCGGTCGCGGTTCATGCTGTTTTTGATAAAGTCCGGGAATCGATCAAAATACTCGGCGGCTGCGGTCTGGGGTTGGGGAAGGGTGATGTCCTGGTAGAGATCGGCGAAGGCCGGATCGGAAGGGAACTGATCGGAGTAAATGTCGGCCGAGTCCTGAACGTGGGCGGCCTTGAAGCTGATGGAGAGGTGGAAAGGAGTGCTGTCATCGCACCCTTTCAGGAACTCGATGGCCTGGTCGCCCATTTTTGCCGTCAGGTGCTGGCCTTGCTTTCGTTTGACGTCTCCTTGGAAGTATTGGCTTTGCCCGGGAAACCCCTGGTTGTAATCAAGAATCGCGTCGGCTTGTCGGGGATGGCCGACCCCCCATTTGCCGATAAAACCGGTTCGGTACCCGGCGGTCTTCAGTTGGGCCAGGTAGGTATGGCTGAGCTGGGTGGGGGTGAAGTCCTTGTTGAAACTCCAAATCCCGTGTCGCGCCGCGTATTGACCGGTAAACACACAGGCCCGATTGGTCATGCAGATCGCGGTCGTGACAAAGGCGTTCTTGAACATCACGCCCTGCTCCGCCAAACCGTCGATATGGGGGGTTTGGATGATTTGATTGCCCATGCACCCCAGGGCATCCGCCCGTTGGTCGTCGGTCATCAGGTAGATGATATTCGGACGGTCCGCCCCGTTTAGTGGGGGCATGGCCAGGAGCAAGAGAAGCAGGAAGCCGAATGGTTTGGGAAGCGACATCGGCGGATTATCGGGGAGGATGAGCGGGCTGGTAAAGTTTGAATTCCCTCCCCTCATCGGGGGCGGGCGGGGCAAGCGGGGTCCGGTGGTAAGGATGGTTTATGCGGATTGGACGGCAATGGGATTGCCGGAGGATGGGGTTGGGTTTGGGCGAGGTCGTCATGGAACCTTCGTGCCTGGAGCCGGGAACACGCACTGGCGATCGTTGGTTTCCCGGCCCCAAGGGTGTTTGGATGGAAGCATGGGAACGAGCCGTGGTTGACTTTCCGTTCTCTCGCGGCAGTTTTGATCAGAGAACGCGATGGATGACAAGCCATGAACCGAGAGTATCAATCTGAGTTGTGGTTGCCGTTGCCGCCGGAGGCGCTATTTCCGTTTTTTTCCGACGCGGGCAATCTGGAGCAGATCACCCCCCCGTGGCTCCATTTCCGGGTGCTGACGCCAAAGCCGATCGAGATGAAGGAGGGCGCCTTGATCGATTATCGACTCAAGGTCCACGGGCTCCCGATGAAGTGGCGGACCCGAATCAATTGCTGGGATCCTCCCCATCGATTCGAGGACGAACAGTTGAGGGGCCCCTACCGCAAGTGGGTTCATGAGCATACTTTTGAGGAACGAGACGGGGGGACGGTGGTGCGGGATCGTGTTGAGTATGCGACGCCGTTTGATTGGCTTGTCCACGGAATCCTGGTCCGCCCCGATATCGAGCGGATCTTTGACTATCGTACCAAGGCCTTGCGGAAACGGTTCGATGAACAGGATCGCTGATCGTCATCGGTCTTTGGCGGGTAATGCTGGAGAGGCCGCTATGTTCGGGTGAAGCCGTTCGCGTCTTGAAGAAAAAGGGGCGGAGCGGTATTAAAGAAGGACCGTGTCCGGAACTTGTCAGGAGGCGGTTCCATCCTCTCATGAAGCTTGAAGTGTTCTCCGACTACGTGTGACCGTGGTGCTACCTCTGCACCGTGCGTGTGGAACGGCTCTACCAACAATATGAATTGGAGCTGAGGTGGACCCATTTCCCGCTCCATCCCGAGACCCCCCTCGAAGGGAAGACGTTGGAGGAGCTGTTCGCGGGGCGGGGAATGGATCTTCCGGCGGCCAAGGCTCGGATGGTGGAGTTGATGGCCGCGGAGGGCCTGGACTACGGTGATCGAACGATGACGTTTAACAGTCGTCTGGCGCAGGAATTGGGCGCGTTTGCCTCGGACCGTCTTCCGGAGATCCATCAGGCGCTCTTCCGGGCCTATTTTGTCGAGGGAAAGAATCTTGCCCGGACCGAGGTGCTCCTAGAGGCGGGCTTGAGGGTGGGTCTGAGTCGGGAGGAGATGAACGAGGTTCTCGATGGGCGACGGATGGAAGGCGTGGTGGACGCCGACTGGAGACGCTGTCATGAAAAAGGGGTGACCGGCGTGCCGACGTTTCGCGTGGGCGATGCGATGGCGGTCGGTGCTCTGGCGTATGAACAGCTGGAGGCGTTTTTGATCCGTGCGGGAGCGGTGAAACGATCGATTTCATGACGGTTTTTTCTGAAGGGACACGGGATGCTTGTCCAAGGCAGTCATTGATTTTGAAGGGGGCCATGGAGGGAGTGCGATGTCTGGCCCTTGTCTTCGGGTTGCTGGCCAGTGGGTGGTGCGAAGGGGCAGGGTTTCGAGCGTCGGCGGTCCGGGTGGAGATTACCCCCAAGACGCCGCAATGGCTGCATGGATACGGCCCCCGGAAATCAGAGGGGGTTCACGATCCAATTTTCCATCGAATCGTGGCGATGGATGACGGCACCACGCAGGTCTTTTGGATCGTCAGTGATATTTGCACGGTCACTCCGTCCTTCAGAGACGCAATCTGTGAGCGATTGCGGAGGGAATCAGGGATTCATCCCGACCAGGTGTGGTGGATGAGCACACACACTCATTCCGCCCCCCACGTGGGGCCCCAGGATCTCGGTCAGCTTTTCGGGAAGACGTTGGGGGATCGCTTTTCGATGACCCATGATGAGGGGCACTGGGCGTTTGTCGCCGATGGATTGGTGAGCGGTGTGCAGAAGGCTCGAGCCGAGCTGCGACCGGCTCGATTTGGGATGGAAGTGGGGAGGTCTGAAGCGAATGTCAATCGCCGCGAACGCCGTGGGAGCCAGATCGTGTTGGGAAATGATCCGGAGGGGGTCGTGGATCAACAGCTTGGTTTGATCCGGTTGGAATCCACCGGGGGGGCGTTGATCGCGCTGGTCGCGAACTACGCGGTTCACGCCACGGCGCTTGGCGGTGTGAACCGGCTGATCAGTGGCGATGTTCCCGGCAGGGTGTCGGCCTACGTGGAATCCCAGGTCGGGGGGATGACGCTGTTTGTCAATGGGGCGGAAGGCAACGTTGGGCCCCGCTACAATGTCGGGGGAGATTTCGAGCATCCCAGCTGGGCCGCCTATGATCACTTGCTGGGCGACGTCATTCTGGAACTGGACCGGTCGATTCGAGAAAAGGAGAACGGATTGACGGACGGCGTACGGTTGCGGGCGGACAAAACCACGGTCGTCACGCGAAGAAAGCCAGGACTGGGTTGGCTTGAGGAGTTGTCCGCCTACTCAACGCAAACCGCCGATGGGGAGCCGGGTGTCAAGATTCCCATCTGGTCCATCGTGGTCAACGACAGCACGGCGATTTGGGGCGCTCCCCTGGAATTGTTCTGCGAAATCGCGATCGCCATCCGCCGGGACTCGCCGTTCGACCACACGCTTTATTTTGGGTTGACCAACGGTTCCTTGCTTTATCTGCCGACGGCCCAGGCGTTCGAGGAGGGGGGCTATGAAACCGGCGTGACCCCCTACACGCCTGATGCGGAGGGGGATGTGGTTCGCGCCGTGGGACGGCATCTTCGCCGCCAGGCCCGTTAATGCAACGATGAGGTCTCGGGTCGCGGCCTAACCGTCGATGATCGCGTTGAGCGTGTGGCTCGGCCGCATGGCGGCGGCGGCTTTCCCGTCGTCGGGTTGGTAATAGCCTCCCGTATCGACCGAATCGCCCTGCACGGCGAGAAGCTCGGTGACAATCTGGTTCTCGTTCTGCGCCAATTGCTCGGCGATGGGTGTAAAGTGCTGCTTGAGGGACTCGTCGTCGGACTGGGTAGCTAGGGCCTGGGCCCAGTAGAGGGCGAGATAGAAGTGGCTTCCGCGATTGTCGATGCCGCCGAGTCGTCGGGTGGGCGACTTGTTTTCGGTGAGCAGTTTTTCGGTCGCGAGGTCGAGCGTCTGACCCAGGACGGTCGCTTTGGCATTCTCAAAGACAGTGCCGAGGTGATCGAGAGAGACGGCCAGGGCGAGAAACTCACCGAGGGAATCCCAGCGCAAGTAGTTTTCTGCCTGGAACTGTTGAACATGTTTCGGAGCCGATCCTCCGGCGCCAGTCTCGAAGAGTCCGCCCCCCTGCATCAGGGGAACAATCGAAAGCATCTTTGCGCTCGTCCCCACCTCGAGGATGGGGAAGAGGTCGGTAAGGTAATCTCGGAGAACGTTGCCGGTAACCGAAATGGTGTTTTTACCCTGAGCGATTCGTTCCAGAGAAAACTGAGTGGCTTCAAGAGGAGCCAGCATGCGAAGATCGAGACCATCGGTATCGTGATCATTGAGATACTCATTGACCTTTTCAATGAGTTGAGCGTCGTGGGCTCGAGAGTCGTCGAGCCAGAACACGGCGGGCCAACCCGTTGCCCGTGCTCGGTTGACGGCAAGTTTGACCCAGTCCCGAATGGGGGCGTCTTTGGTCTGGCAACTTCGCCAGAGATCATCCGTTTCCACCTCATGCTCGACCAGGGTCGTGCCCTCCTGGGTGATGACGCGAATCTTGCCATCGTCCGGGGCTTGGAAGGTTTTGTCATGGGACCCGTATTCCTCCGCCTTTTGCGCCATCAGTCCCACGTTGGGGACGGTTCCCATGGTGGTCGGATCGAGCGCGCCGTTCTTGCGGCAAAAGTCAATGGTGGCCTGATAGACCGCGGCGTAGGAACTGTCTGGGATGACGGCCAGGGTGTCCTGTTGTTCGCCTTGGGCATTCCACATCTGGCCGGAGGTGCGGATCATGGCCGGCATGGAGGCGTCGATGATGACATCGCTGGGAACGTGGAGATTGGTGATTCCTTGATCGGAGTTCACCATGGCCAGGTCCGGGCCGTTCTCGAAGGCCGCGTCGATGTCGGTCTTGATTTCGGCCTTTTTCTCCGGCGACAACGAATCCAGGCGCGCCAGGAGGTCGCCAAACCCGTTGCGAAAATCGACCCCTAACTCCCCAAAAGTGGATTGGTGTTTGGCGATGAGGTCCTTGAAGAACACCTCAACGCAAATGCCGAAGATGATGGGGTCGCTGACCTTCATCATCGTGGCTTTCATATGAAGGGAGAAGAGGGTGCCCTCGTCCTTGGCCCGGGTGATCTGTTCCTCCAGGAAGGCGACTAGTGCCTTCCGGCTCATCTTCGTGCCGTCAACCACTTCCCCCGGGAGGAGGTCGATCCCCTCTTTGAGGATGACCTTCTTGCCGTCCCGTCCCTCAAATTCAATCCGGATCGTGGTCGCCGAGGGGACGGTCGTCGATTGTTCGTTGGATCGGAAATCGTCCTGCCCCATGGTGGCGACATTGGTTTTGGATTCCCGGGACCACGGTCCCATGGCGTGCGGATTGGCCTTGGCGTAGGCTTTGACGGCCTGGGGCGCCCTCCGGTCGGAGTTGCCTTCCCGCAGCACCGGATTGACGGCGCTCCCTTTGATTTTGTCGTATCGGGCCTTGATGGCCTTCTCCTCCTCCGACCGGGGCTCTTCGGGATAGTCTGGCAATCCGTATCCCTGTGCTTGCAGCTCGGCGATGGCGGCCTTCATCTGAGGAATCGAGGCGCTGATGTTGGGGAGTTTGATGATGTTGGCTTCCGGGGTCTTGGCCAGTTCGCCGAGTTCGGCCAGCGCATCACCGATTTGTTGATCCTCGGTGAGTAGATCGGGGAAGTTGGCAATCATCCGGCCCGCCAGCGAAATATCCCGGGTCTCGACCCCAATGCCCGAAGGCTTGGTGAAGGCCTGGATGATCGGCAGGAATGAATAGGTGGCGAGGGCGGGAGCCTCGTCGGTCTTGGTGTAGATAATGGTCGGATCAGACATGTTCTTCAACTGGCAACGCGCTCATCGAGAGCCGGTTGGGAAAAGTGCTACACTGTTTAGCTGCTGGTGGCAAATCCGTTCATGGCGCATTCGGGCCGGAGGGCAGATCCTTCTTCGGGAGGCGGCGAATCTGCACCCGGCCGCTCGCCACGTTGTAGACCATCAGGCTGCCGCCGATGAGGAGGGCGAGGATGACGACCAGGAGGTACTCGCCCAGGGGGATCCGGAGAAGCTCGTTGAGGCGGCTGCTTCCCCGATCGTGATAGACCGCCACCACCCCCGCCAGATAGAGGCCCGCCAACAGGAAGCGTGGTGTGCGGGAAATCCCGATGCCATGCATTTGGGTGACGATGAAAATGCCCGCGAATCCAAAGAGAAACATGGGCCAGAGTTCGGGCCCCTGGAGATAGGCGACGATGGTGCCATGGATGAGTACTAGGAATTCCTGAAAAAAGGTCCAATAGCGGTTGGTATGGATCCGGGTGAAAAAGAGAGAGCTCTGGAGCATGATGAGGAGGGTATAAAAGAAGCCCGAGAGATGGCCCAGCGTGGTGTGAGTGGGATGATACCAAAAGGTGTAGAGGATCGCCCATGAAAAGACGTAGCCGTGGTAGCGGCGCGCAAAGCTCGTGATCTGGGTCCCGACAGGAATGGGCCGCCCGAAAAAAAGGCCTCGCCGTTGGTTCTCCATCAACAAAACCCAAACCAGAAGCAGGATGACCGAGTATTGTGGGTATTGCGGCGGATGATCCTGGGCCAACCCATCGTAAAAGAGATGGGTCTGCAGCAGGTGGAGCATGACAAAGACGCCATTCGTCGCGAGGGCCCATCGGTTGACCTTGTGGAGTCCCTTCGAGTAGCGACCGACCCGGGTCTGGGCGTAGTAGATCAGTCCGAAGTGGGTCAATTGATGAAGGGCGTAGAGCCCCCAGGCACTCCACCAGCCCCAGAGCGTTTTTTCGGGTAGTTTCCAGTAATACCAATGGTAGCCCTCGTCGGGGAGGAATTCGATCTGTTCGAGTCGGCCCCCGAGAGCCCAGATGAGAGCGGTAAAGAGCGCGCAAAACGCAATTCCCCAGAAGAGCGCGAGGGTGTCCTGGCGGGGTCTTTTTGGCATGGGTTGCACGCGTGAAGGTTCCTCCAGGCTCACCAATGGTTTCCCGGGGCGGGCCCTTTGAACGTCCCCCTCTCTGGGGCGAAGTGGGGAGCGGGGACCAAGCCGGGGTTCGAATCGATCGATCGACAATCGCTTCTTCGACCGAACCCGGCCCACTCAGGGTGAGATCGCCCTGTCGGGCCGATCAAAGGGCGGCTTCGTTCGTGAGGCAGTAGACTTTGGAGGCGGTTCGAATGAACAGTTTGCCTTGAGCAATGGCCGGCGTCGCGATCGTTAGTTCGTCGAGATCGTTCGTTTGGAGAATCTCGAAATCGGGACCTGGCTTCACGACATAGGTTTTTCCGTCCTCCGCCAAACAAAACAGCTTGCCGTTGTAGGCCCACGGGGAGGCGGTGAAGCTGGAATGCCGCGGAAAGCGGGTCCGGTCATAGACCTCCTCTCCGGTGCGGGCGATATGGCAGGTCATCATGCCTTGGTCCAGGAGGGTGTAG
>MDTE01011351.1_pt1 | contig 21887 bp, 23 predicted proteins | sample 811231 | NCBI WGS metagenome assembly MDTE01 (sample SAMN05326651, study PRJNA326480) | marine metagenome | isolation source: seawater | place: Indian Ocean: Red Sea | collected 2010 | reverse complement strand
TTTAATAATTGCTCCACTCTCCATATATTCTTGATCTGAATAACACCTCTTTAATGATGGCTGAACAATAATTTTCATTGAGGGGTATTCTTCTAGTAATTTTTTTACATGCGAAGGAGTTAAAGGTGTTCTATTTTCGTCTGGGCGGCATTCATCAATAATCCCTATTTTTTGGATATACTCGCTCATTAATTTTGATTTATTGTTATAGAATAATTCTTTAAAATCTTAAAAACATAGTCAATTAAGTTTTTTTGATTAGGAGCTGCTTGAACTCCTGGTTTAATCTTATTTTCAATCATCAAATCAATTACAGAACTTAAAGTTATAGAAACTAGCTTTGCCATAGCTGTATTTTCTCCAGACCCTTTTTCATCTAAATGAAAAGTTTTAGACCACAATGTTTCTGAGTTTCTTTGAGCTTTTAAATTAACCCACAGAACAACCCTATCCTTTTCATGTTCTTTATATTTAAATTCTTGCCACAACTCATCGCTTTTTTTAATCATTTCATTTTCTATGTTTTCTGAATTTGAATTAAGCATTGTAAAAATCCCTGACCATGCATCAGTCCATCCATTTAATCTTAATGTGCCTCTTATAAATTCTTTTACTCTCCATTTTTTATCAAATAAATATTCATCGATATATGGGATGGAATTTCTATTCGGATATAACTCAAAATACTCATTATTTATTTGATATTTTGATAGATGCTCATAAGGCTTTGATATTTTTTTTATATTCAAAATTCTCAATAAATTCTGCAGTATTATTTAGCGCTTTTAGCACTCCTAAAGGTGACCAACTAAACTTATATTTAAAATCATTTTCATCTGCAGGTATTCCTCCACAATATGATTTATAAATTACATCAATTTCTCCTAAGTTTTGATTTTTTAATTCATCAACTAAAAGGTGAGTAAAAAAATGATCAATTCCTGGATCAAGCCCTATTTCACTTATAAAAACCAAATTTTTTGATTTTGCTTCTTCATTAAGATCTTTCATTTCTTGAGATAGGTAGCTAGTGCTTGCAAAGTGAGCTTCTTTTTCTAAACATAACTTTGCTATCCTAATATGTAAATTTGCAGATAGTTGAGATATTACAATGTCATTCTTATTTATTTCTTTTTTTAAAATTTCAAAATTTAATTCTTTTGCCAAGACATTATCAGCACTAACATGATTTATGCTATTTTTAGCTTTTTCTAATGTTCTATTCCAAACCGTTATATCTTGACCACTTGATGCTAGTCTTCTTATTCCTGGAACAGATGATAAACCCGCTCCTAACCAGTGTATTTTTTTCATTTTCATAAAAATTTTTTTTAATTTTAAATTATCTCACATTAGTTTACTTATAGCAATTAATATGCATTCAGAACTATTAAACTTTTTTACACTTTTGTTAATTACTGGAATTTTTTCAGGAATTTTAGCTGGTTTGTTAGGAGTAGGGGGCGGTATAATAATTGTTCCTGTAACTTATTATATTTTGAAGTCATATGGAGTTCCCTCTGAAGTTATAATGCATATATCTGTGGCATCCTCTTTAGGGGTCATTATTTTAACTTCTATATCTTCAATATTTTCTCATTATAAATTAAAAAATATTGAAATTGAAATTGTAAAAAAATGGTTTTTTGGAACTATAATTGGATCAATTTTTGGCGCTTTCCTTGCAAGTAGGATAACTGGAGATTCTTTAGTTTTAATATTTATTACACTAGCCAGTATTATTTCTTTTAAAATGATTATAGGAAATAACTTTGTATATTCTAAGAAAATTCCAAGCAACAATTTATTTAATTCATTTATTTCATTCATAATTAGTACATTTTCAGTGTCTATAGGAATTGGAGGAGGGAGTTTTACTGTACCAACTTTGACTGCATTTGGAAAAAATATTCATAAGGCAGTGGGCACTTCAGCTACTATAGGTTTATTAATAAGTTTTCCTGGTTTTTTAATTTATGTAATAACTGGGTATAATATTGAAGGAATTCCAAACTATTCTTTAGGATATGCAAATCTAATTATCATTTTATGTATAGCAATTACGAGTATTTTTACTGCTCCTATTGGCGCAAAACTTTCAATAAAATTTAATAATAAAGCTTTAAAGAAGATTTTTGCTGTTTTTTTATTAATGACATGTATAAGTTTGTTTATTAATCATTTTTTTTAAATAATGTCAGATATTTTATCAAATAAAATTAATAGGATTAAACCCTCTTTAACAGTATCAATTAATATAAAAGCAAATGCTATGAGGGCTGAGGGAAAAGATGTTTTGGTTTTGGCAGCAGGTGAGCCTGATTTTGATACACCAAAGAACATTCAAGATGCAGGTATAAATGCAATTAAAAATGGTGATACCAGATATGTTCCTGGTAAAGGAACTAAAAACCTCCAAGAGGCAATAATAAATAAATTTAAGAGAGATAACGAATTAATCTATGAAAAAGATGAAATAACAGTTGCAGTAGGCGGTAAAAATATAATTTATAATGCTTTTATGGCCACTATTAATCAGGGTGATGAAGTGATTATTCCCGCTCCTTTCTGGGTAAGTTATCCAGATATTACTCTTTTAGCTGATGGGAAACCGGTAATTGTCAAATGTGATGAAAAAAATGATTTTAAAATTACTCCAGAACAATTAGAAAAAAATATAAACAATAGCACTAAGTGGTTAATGTTGAACAGTCCAAGCAATCCAACAGGCTCAACATATACATTCTCTGAATTAAAAGAACTTGCTGATGTACTTATCAAGTTTCCTAATGTTTTTATTTTAACCGATGATATTTATGAAAAAATTATCTATGAGAATAATAAGTTTTATACCTTGGCTCAAGTTGAACCAAAATTAAAAAATAGAACTTTAACTCTTAACGGAGTTTCTAAAGCTTTCTGTATGACAGGTTGGAGATTGGGATATGCAGGAGGACCAAAAAATATAATCGCAGCAATGAATAAAATTCAATCACAAAGTACAACTTCGACTTCATCTATTACAATGGCAGCTTCTGTAGAAGCTTTAAATGGAAATCAAGACTTCATAAAAGTTCATAATATAGAATTTAAAAAAAGAAGGGATATGGTTGTAAAAAATCTTAATCTTGCAAAAGGAATAACCTGCTCTTTACCTACAGGGGCATTTTATGTTTATCCAAACTGTCAAGGTTGTTTAGGAAAAAAAACAGAAAATGGAAAGATCATAAATTCTGATGAAGATTTTATGAGTTATCTTTTGGAGGCAGAAGGTATCGCAGGTGTCCATGGAGAAGCATTCGGAATGTCACCTTACTTCAGAATTTCTTACGCAGCATCTTATGAAATACTTGAAGATGCATGTAATAGAATAATAAATGCCTGCGACAAATTAGTTTAATTGAATTAATTTAAATTATTTTTGCTATTCTTAATAAATTTGTAGTTCCTGCATTCCCAAAAGGCACACCAGCTGTGATAACTATGCTATCTCCAATGTTTCCTAACTCTTCATCTTTAACTATTTTACATGCATTATCTACCATTTCTCTAGTATTTTGAGCATCATCACCGACACATGAATGTATTCCCCAAACAATGCATAATTTTCTTGCAGTATGAATAGATGGAGATATAGCTACAACTTTAACAGGGCACCTTTCTCTAGCCATTCTAAGAGTTGTTCCACCACTAACAGAAAACGTTACTATTACAACAGCTTGAGAATTTCGTGAAATAGTATCTGCAGCCGCAATTATCGCATCAGTAGAAGATTTATCATGTCTATTTTGCATTTGAATTTCATCTAAATAATTTGGATCATCATTTTCAACACTTTCTATAATGCGATCCATTATTGAAACACTTTCAATTGGATATTTTCCAATTGCTGTTTCAGCAGAAAGCATTACAGTGTCAGCTCCATCATAAATTGCCGTTGCAACATCCGAAGATTCTGCCCTAGTGGGAGTTTGGTTATTTATCATGCTTTCCAACATTTGAGTAGCAACTACAACTGGTTTTCCTGCTTCTCTTGCTTTTCGAATAATATTTTTCTGAATTGAAGGAATTTTTTCAGGTGATAATTCTACACCTAAATCTCCTCTAGCAATCATAATACCATCAGAAACTTTTAAAATACTTTCTAAATTTTTAAGCGCTGTTGGTTTTTCTATTTTAGCCATTATCATTGCTTTTTTATTAACAATTTTTCTAAGCTCTAAAATATCATCTTTTGTTTGAACAAAGGATAATGCAATCCAATCTACACCCATATCAATAGCTTTTTGCAAATCCATTTTATCTTTTGTTGTGATTGAAGATAAAGGTAATTCTATATCAGGAATATTTACACCTTTGTTGTCTGATATTGTTCCACCATTTATAACTTCTGTTTCAATTGAGTCTTTATTTTGTTTTATAACTAACAATTTTATTTTACCGTCATTTATTAATATATGAGAATTTGGCGTTAAACTTTCGTAAACTTCAGAATGTGGAAAATAAACCCTTTTTTCAGTCCCTAATTCGTTTTTTAAGTCTAGACTAAATGTATTTCCATTTTCTAATTTTACCTCTTTTGATTTAAAACTACCTATTCGTAATTTAGGCCCCTGCAAGTCTGCAATTACACATATTGGTCTTTTTAACTCTCTTTCAACATCTCTAATATATTCATAATTTTTTCTGTGATCTTCAACAGTTCCGTGAGAAAAATTTAAACGAAAAATATCCGCACCTGAAATGAAAAGATCTTTTATAGATTTTTTATTAGAAGTTGCTGGTCCTAAAGTTGATAATATTTTTGACTTACGATTACGCTTCATTATAAAATAATGTTATTAAGTTATATTGTATACTTTTAAAAAAAAGGAGTAAATAATAAAAATGGATAAAAATACTAAAGAAATTTATGCTATAATCATGGAGAGATTAATTGAGCATTTAAGAAATAGAAGTGACGTTCAAAATATCGATATTATGAATTTAGCAGGTTTTTGTAGAAATTGCCTTTCTAAATGGTATGTGGAAGCCTCAAAAAATAAAAATATTGATATTGATTACGAAAAAGCTCGAGAAATTATTTATGGAATGCCATATGAAGAATGGAAGTCTAAATTTCAAAAACCTGTAAAACAAATTTAGTAAAATTAATTATATAAGGAGTTTATTTCATTCTTATAAAGATTTACAACTTGAAACCTTCTAACTTTTAATGTTGGTGTCATCATTTCATTTTCAACTGTAAAAGGTTCTTTTGCTATTATAATTTTTCTTATTTTTTCTATTGTTGATAAATTATTATTTACTTTTTCAATTATATTTAAAATTTCAGTGTTAAATTCTTTATCAGATGAAAGTTTAGATAAGTTGGCTTCCTTATTTTTTTCTCTAGCCCAATTTTTCAGAAAATCATCATCAGGGACAATAATTGCTATCAAATAATTTTTGTCATCACCATAAACCATTGATTGAGCAATTTCAGAATTTATCTCTATCTTTTCTTGGATTCTTGAAGGAGATATGTTGTCTCCTCCAGCGTTTACAATGATATCTTTTTTTCGATCAGTAATTTTTATATAACCATCATCATCTATCTCACCTATATCTCCCGTATGAATCCAACCATTTATCAACGTTTTTGAAGTAGATTCTGGATCATTCCAATAACCATTCATAACATTATCACCTCTAACAACTATTTCTCCATCTTCTGCAATTTTAACCTCTACACCATCAAATGGTATTCCAACAGTATCAAGTTTAATTTTTGAAATAGGATTTGAACTTATTACCGGCGCTGTCTCGGTTTGGCCATAACCTTGCAGAAGAGGTAATCCCAGTGCGCTTAAATAAAGTCCTACCTCAAAATTCAGAGCAGCTCCTCCAGAAACAAGTACTCTAATATTTCCGCCAAATCTTGCTTTAACTTTTTTTCTTACGAGTTTTGTTAGTATTGAATCTATTATTGATTCAATGGAACTCATTTTTTCTTTGAAATATTTTTTTTTGCCAAGCCTAATAGTTTCAGCAAAAAGTTTTCTTCTAATTTTACTTTGGTTTTTTAATCCAGTTGAAATTCTGAGATATAGTGTGTCATAAAATCTTGGAACAGCGCACATAATATGAGGTTTTGTTTCTCCCATGTTTACTAAAAGCTTATCAGCGCCTTCCGAATAATATGTTTCTGCTCCCCATCCAGTCATTAAAAATTGTAATGTGTGTTCATATGAATGAGACAATGGAAGCCAAGATAAAAAATTAATTTTTTTAAGATCAATAATAAGATTTTTTAAAAGTTTATCTGCTCCATAACAATTATGTAGCATAGCCCCATGACTGAGCATGACACCTTTAGGGTTACCACCAGTCCCAGAAGTATAAATTATACACGCTGTGTCTTCTCTTTTTTGAGAATTACATTGTTCAATAACATTTTGAATGTTTTCCCCTCCCTCTGATAAAAATTTTTTCCAATTATAAATTGTAACTGGCTCCTTAAACTCTTGACCCATATCATCAACAATAATTAAAAATTCACATTTCGGTGAGGCAATTACTGCGGGAATTACTTTTTTTGCAATTTCATGATTAGAAACAATCGCTGCTCTTGCACCAGAGTGTTTTAAAATATATTCATGATCTTTTGATGTATTAGTTGTATAAGCAGGAACACTTATTCCCCCTGCAGCCATAATGCTTAAATCTGAGATAAAAAATTCAGGTCTATTTTCACTACATATAAATATTCTATCACCTTTAAGAATTCCGTTATTGATTAAATTTGAAGATAAGTGAATAATAGCTTTTTTTGTTTCTTTCCAATTAGTACTTGTATATTTTCCTTCGACCTTACTCCATAAATGTGGTTTTTCAGATAGTTTTTCAGCTATCGAAAAATACAATGATGTAACACTATTAAATTCCTTAAAATTTACCATTATCTCTTGCCCCTCTCTAGAAGAATAGTAAAATACAACTATATCAACTATATGTGTTATTTCCAATATCAGAATAAAATATTTTAATAATGAAATTAAAGAAAAAAATAAAAAAAACCAATAATTATAACAAATTACCGATTTGGAATCTTAGAGATTTTTATAATAACATCAATGATATTCAAATATCTAAAGATATTAATTACATAAAAAATAGTTCTAAAAATTTTCAAAAAAAATATGAAGGAAGAGTAAATCACCTAAGTAGTCAAAAATTATTAACTGCTATTTTGCAATTAGAAAAAATAGATGAAAAAAAAGCAAAAATTTTATCTTACGCATATCTACTTTATGCATCAAATGTGGAAGATAAAAAAAATAAGATTTTTTTACAAAAAATCCAAGAAAAAATCACAACATTAAATTCATCAACTATATTTTTTAATTTAGAATTGAATTTAATTCCAAAAAATAAAATTAATAAACATTTAGAAAACAAAATATTAAATAAATATAAATATTGGATTAAGATTTCATTATCATACAAATCTCATCAGCTGGAAAAAAAATTAGAGAAGTTAATGCAAGAAAAAAAAATCACATCTTCTTTTGCATGGTCAAGATTATTTGATGAAACTATAGCTAATTTAAGATTTAATTTTGAAAAAAAAGATCTTTCATTTACAGAAATTTTAAAATATTTATCAAATAAAGATTATACAAAAAGAAAAAATGCTTCTCTAGTAATTGGTGAAGTTCTAAAAAAGAATATTAATATTTTCACAACAATTTCAAATGTTTTAGCTAAAGATAAAGACATTAATGATAAGTGGAGAAATTTTAAAGAACCAATTAGTAGTAGAAATTTATCAAATGCAGTAGAAGATAAAGTAATTGATGCTTTAACAGTTTCAGTAAAAAAATATTATCCTCAAATTTCTCACCGATATTATGAATTAAAATCAAAATGGTTTAATAAAAAACAAATAATGTATTGGGATAGAAATGCGCCACTTCCTTTCCAACAAACTAAAAGATATTCGTGGAATGATGCAAAACACATTGTCTTAAAAGCGTATAAATCTTTTAGTCCTGAAATGTATTTAATAGCAGAAAGATTTTTTAAAAAAAACTGGATCGATGCGCAAATAAGAAAAGGCAAACAAGGGGGGGCTTTTTCAGCGTCTACAGTACCTAGCGTACATCCTTATATATTAATCAATTATCAGGGAACATTGAGAGATGTTGCTACTCTAGCACATGAATTGGGACATGGCATTCATCAATATCTTTCTTCATCTCAAGGACATTATAATGCTTCAACTCCGCTGACTCTTGCTGAAACAGCAAGTGTTTTTGGCGAAATGTTAACTTTTAAATATTTGTTAAATAATGAGGAAAATAGATTAAGAAAAAAATCATTATTAGCAAATAAAGTAGAAGATATGATTAATACAGTTGTTAGGCAAATTGCCTTTCTAGAATTTGAAAAAAAATTACATAATAAAAGGAAAGTTTCTGAATTATCTACAGAGGAAATTTGTAATTTATGGATTGAGGTTCAGAGTGATAGCTTAGGACCTTATGTAAAAATAAAAGATAATTATAAATATTATTGGTCATATATCCCTCATTTTATCCATTCTCCTTTTTATGTTTATGCTTACGCGTTTGGTGATTGTATGGTTAATTCACTTTATTCATATTATGAAAATTATCCAAGTGGATTTGAGAAAAAATATTTACAATTATTGAAATCAGGTGGATCAAAAAATTACAGAGAATTGTTAGATACATTTAATTTCAATCCTACAAAAATAAAATTTTGGAGTAATGGATTGGATGTAATTAGTGAATTCATTGACGAATTAGAAAATATATAAAATTCTTTATGGTAGAAAAATCTAAACTTTCCAAACAAATAAAAAGGTATGCTGAGGTAAGTGGCGTAGTAGGAAAACTTGCTACAAAACTTGTGGGAAAAAAATATTTAGGAATTTCATTTGATAAAGACATTCATGCTAAAAATTTAACTACTTCTCTCGGTAAGATTAAAGGACCTTTAATGAAAGTTGCCCAATTAACTGCAACTATTCCGGATATTTTACCCAGCGAATATGCAAAAGAATTAGCAGAATTGCAAAGCAATGCGCCTCCGATGGGCCAGATGTTTGTCAAAAGGAGAATGATAAATGAGTTAGGAAGAAATTGGATAAGTCATTTTAAAAATTTTGAAAATGAAGCTTCAAAAGCCGCTTCATTAGGCCAAGTACATAAAGCTTACTTAAAAAATGGGAATAAAATAGCTTGTAAACTTCAATATCCGGATATGAATTCAATAATAAAAGCGGATTTAAAACAATTAAAATTAATTTTTTCAGTCTATCAATCATATAACAAAGCAATAAAAACTAATGAAATATTTAAAGAAGTAAATGATAGATTACTGGAGGAACTTGATTATAAAAGAGAAAAAAATATGATGAAAATTTTTAATAATATTTTTATTAAAAAAAATTATGTAAACATTCCTAAAGTTTATGATAAACTTAGTACAGATAGACTTTTAACTATGGATTGGCTTGATGGTGATCATATTTTGAAATTTAAAAATAAAAAATTAGAACAAAGAAATAGAATAGCAAAAAATATGTTTTTGACCTGGTATTTTCCTTTTTATAATTATGGAATAATTCATGGAGATCCTCATTTAGGAAATTATACAATAGCTCAAAATAATTCAATTAATTTATTTGATTACGGTTGTATGAGAGTTTTCAAGGGTAATTTTATTAAAGGAGTAATTGATTTATATAATGCCCTGCAAAAAAATGATAAAGATAAAGCAGTATACGCATATAAAAATTGGGGATTTAGAGATATTTCTAAAAAGAAATTAGAAGTTTTAAATAAATGGGCAGGTTTTATATATTCCCCTTTATTGAAAGATAAAGTGCAAAAAATTCAAGAAAATACAAGTGGTACATATGGAGCAAAAGTAGCTTCTGAAGTTCATAAGGAGTTAAGAAAATTAGGGGGGATTCAACCACCACGAGAATTTGTATTTATGGATAGAGCGGCAGTAGGCCTTGGTTCGGTATTTATGCATCTAAATGCAAAATTAAATTGGTATAAAATTTTTAATGAATTAATTGAAAATTTTTCATCTGATGCTATTGATAAAAGACAAAAAAATATGATTTTCAAAAAGAGAAATTAATTTAATTATTTATGAAACTATCAGTATTAAGAGAATTGGAAGATGTTGAAACGAGAGTATCTGCAACCCCAGAAAGTATAAAACTTATCAAAAGACTAGGTTTTGAAATTTTTGTAGAGGAAGGAGCAGGTATAAGATCTGGATATAATGACAATGATTATATTGATGCAGGAGCTCAGATAGTTAAAAGACCTGAATGTTTAAAGTCGAAGGATATTTGCTTAGTAGTTAAGTTGCCTTCCGAAAAAGATATATCTGAACTAAGTAAGAATACAATTTTAATTGGAATTTTGGACCCTTATAAAAATTTTAATTTAATAAAAAATTTAAATAATAATACTATTACAAGCTGTTGTATGGAATTAATTCCCAGAATAAGTAGGGCACAGAGTATGGACGTTTTATCATCACAAGCAAATCTTGCTGGATATAGAAGTGTAATTGATGCAGCTGAACAATTTCCTAAAGCTTTTCCAATGATGATGACTGCAGCTGGAAGAGTTAATCCAGCAAAAGTTATGGTCCTTGGGGTAGGTGTTGCTGGGCTTCAAGCTATAGCAACTGCAAAAAGATTAGGAGCTGTAGTATCAGCTACAGATGTACGTTCAGCAACTAAAGAACAAGTTGAAAGCTTAGGTGCAAAATTTATTATGGTTGACTCTGAAAAAATTGATAGTGAAACATCAGGTGGTTATGCAAAAGAGATGAATGAAGATTATAAAAAGAAACAATCTGAACTGATTGCAGAAACAATATCTAAACAAGATATTGTCATTTGTACTGCTTTAATCCCTGGAAGAAAAGCCCCTACATTAATATCTAAAGAAATGGTAGAAAGTATGAATACCGGCTCAATTATTGTTGATCTTGCAGTTGAGTCTGGGGGGAACTGCCCCTTAAGTAAAATAGATGAGATTATTGTACATAATGGGGTAAAAATCATAGGATATGGTAATGTGCCTGGAAGAGTATCAAAAGATGCCTCTTCATTATATTCAAAAAATATTTTTAATTTTTTAAGTCTTATGATTAACAAAGAAGAAAAAACAATTAAGATAGATTGGGAAGATGAAATAATGAAATCAGTTATTTTAACACATGAGGGATCCATAAAATTGGATAATTTTAAATAGGTTATGGAAGCACATAGTTCAGAAATTTTTGTTATCGGATTAACCGTTTTTTTTCTAGCATGCATAATTGGTTATTACGTAGTTTGGTCCGTAACTCCTGCTTTACACAGCCCTCTAATGGGTGTGACAAATGCGATATCAAGCGTAATAATAGTTGGAGCAATCTTAGCAGCTGGCCCCACTGGCTTTGAAATTTCAAAAATATTCGGCTTAGTTGCAGTGGTATTAGCCTCAGTTAATATTTTTGGAGGATTTATAGTTACTTATAGAATGCTTTCAATGTTTAAGAAAAAAAGAAAAAAGAAAAATTAATTTATGTCATCAAATATAGTTGCAATTTTATATTTATTTTCAGCTTTGCTTTTTATTTTTGCATTGAGAGGGTTATCACATCCAGAATCTGCAAGATTGGGGAATATTTTTGGAATAATCGGTATGATAATAGCGGTTATCACTACATTAATGTTTAAGAGTGTATTGAGTTACACAGAACTAGGAATTGCAATATTCATTGGAGGTTCAATAGGGGCTTTTATTGCTTTTAAAATCGAAATGACCGCATTGCCTCAATTAGTTGCAGCTTTTCACAGTTTAGTCGGATTAGCCGCTGTATTTGTCGCAGCAGCAGCTTTTTATGACCCTTTCTCTTTCAGCATTGGTGATATCGGATCAATTAAAAAAAGCAGTCTTATTGAAATGAGTATAGGAACATTTATAGGGGCTATAACTTTTTCAGGTTCCGTTCTAGCATTTGGCAAATTGCAAGGTACTATCTCTGGAAAGCCAATAGTTTACAAATTTCAACATTTTATAAATTTGTTAATATTTATCTTTATTATTTTTCTTATAATTTATTTTGTATTTGATCAAGATCCTAAAATTTTTTGGTTTATTGTAATAATATCAATAGTGCTTGGAATATTAGTTGTATTGCCAATTGGCGGGGCTGATATGCCAGTAGTAGTTTCTATGCTTAATTCTTATTCAGGTTGGGCAGCTTGCGGTATAGGTTTTACTTTGAGTAACAACCTTTTGATCATAACTGGAGCTTTAGTAGGAGCTTCTGGAGCGATACTTAGTTACATCATGAGCAAAGGTATGAATAGATCAATAATTAATGTTGTTTTAGGTGGTTTTGGAGGAGAGCAATCAATTAATAACTCTGAACAAGGTGAAGATAAAGTTATCAAACAAGGTAGCGCGGAAGATGCAGCTTACATAATGAAAAATGCAGAGTCTGTTATTATTGTTCCTGGATATGGAATGGCTGTAGCTCAAGCTCAACATGCATTAAGAGAAATGTCAGATCTTTTAAAGGAAGAGGGAATACAGGTAAGATATGCAATTCATCCAGTAGCAGGACGAATGCCAGGACATATGAATGTTTTACTTGCTGAAGCTAATGTTCCTTATGAAGAAGTTTTAGAGCTAGAGGAAATAAATCCAGATTTTCCAATGAATGAAGTTTCATTTGTCATAGGAGCAAACGATGTTACAAATCCAGCAGCAAAAACTGATCAAACTTCACCAATATATGGAATGCCAATCCTAGATGTAGAAAAATCTCAAACTGTACTTTTTGTTAAAAGATCAATGGCTACAGGATATTCAGGCGTAGATAATGAACTTTTTTATAGAGATAACACTACAATGTTATTTGGTGACGCAAAAAAAATGTGTGAAAATATAGTGAAAGAATTAGGAAAATAATTTTATTATCTATAATTTTTTCTTTGTAATTTTCTAAATCTTCTTATTGACTCAGTCTTCTCTCTGGCTTTTTTAATTGAAGGTTTTTCATAATGTTTTCTTAGTTTCATTTCTCTATACAAACCTTCACGCTGCATTTTTTTCTTTAGATTTCTTAATGCTTGCTCCAAATTATTATCTTTTACAAATACTTCCAATAGATATTCCTTTATTTAAAAAAAAGGTTTGTTATCATACCTGAATATAAAATGCAAATTTTACACAAATAAAATGATTTTATTAGATTTTTATATGAAAAATAATAAATATATCTATATTAAGATCTCATGTCGATATTAAAAATAGCCAGAATAGGTCACCCTATTCTAACCAAAAAAGCAGAGAAAATAAAAAATATTTCTCAAAATTCACTAAAAAGAATTATTATTGATATGACACACACATTAATTGATTCAAATGGTATAGGATTAGCTGCTCCACAGGTTTATATAAACAAAAGGATTATTTTATTTAGATCAGATTTAAATAATCAAGAACAAAAAGGAATAGATGAAAAAAAAATTCAAATTACTGCTTTAATAAATCCTTCATATAAAGGAACAGCTAAAGAGTATGAAGATGATTGGGAGGGATGTTTGTCTATACCTGGAATGATTGGTAAAGTAAGAAGATTCAAAAAGATTACATATAAAGGTTATAACCTAAAAGGAAAGTTAGTTCAAAGAACTGTTGATGGGATAATATCAAGAATTATTCAACATGAATGTGATCACTTAAATGGAATTTTATATATTTCAAGGTTATCAGATCCTAAATTTTTTGGTTATGCGGAAGAATTTAAGAAATAAAAATTATGAAAAAAAATTTAAGTAAAAAACGTAAAAATATTTTAATTTTTGCAAAAAAAATTGTTCCAGAAGTGGGATGGAATGAAAAAATTTATTCTGAAATTTCAAGAAAATATAAAATATCAAAAAATGAAATTTATGCACTTTTCCCAAATTTTATTGATATTTTAAAATATTATTTAGAAGATTTAGACACTGAAATGATTGAAGAAGTAAAAAAATTAAAAATAAATAATTTAAAAACACATGAAAAAATTATTGAAATTATTATAAAAAGGTTAGAAAAAAATTTGAAAGATAAAAAATTAATTAAGAGAACTTTTTTTACTTTGAGTTTTCCTAATAATTTTAATATTTTTATTAGTTCAACATATAATACGGTCAATAATATTTGGTATTTAGCAAATGATAACTCTTATGATTTTAATTTTTACACAAAAAGGTTAATTTTATTTTATATTTATATTTCTACTTTAATTTTTTGGTTAAATGATAAAGAAAACAAAATTGATAAAACAAGATTTTTTCTATCAAAACAAATAAAAAAAACTAGCTCATTGAAAAAAATTAAAGATATTGCTGGAAATTTTATAAATAAATTCAAAAAATATAGTTACTAAATTAAATTAGGCTATTATATCGGGTTCTAATTCATATTTTAATTTCTTGATTTTGTCTTTTAGATATAATTTTTTCTTTTTAAGTCTTATTATTTGCATTAAATTTACAGTTTTATTTTGTTGTAATTCATAAATTACTTCATCTAAATCCCGATGTTCCTCTTCTAATAATTTCAAATTTTTTAGTAAATCTTTGTTATCTAACATTAATTAAATTAATAAATTAACTTAAAGACCCGTGAATTTAGATACAAGATAAAAATATAAGTTATATGGAAGTAATCTCAAAATTTTCATAATTATAATCCATTGTAGTGGAAAAACTATTTCAAATTTATTTTTCATTAAACCATCATAAATTTTTTTGGCGGCATATTCTTTTGTTTTCAAAAATGGCATCGGAAAAGTATTTTTATCAGTTAATGGAGTTTTAATAAAACCAGGGTTAATTACACTAACCTTTACACCAAATTTTCTTAAATCAAAAAAAAGAGACTCTGAAAGGTTTATCAAAGCTGCTTTTGTTAGAGTGTATGCTGAAGCAGTTGGCAATCCTCTATATCCCGTCATAGATGAAACTATTGCTATATGACCTTTTTTTCTATTTTTAAATCTTTTATGAATAGAATTAAGACAATTAAGATTTCCTATAATATTTGTTGTTACAACATGATTATAATAATCAAGATTAAAATCATCTGAATAAGGGGAGGCTGTACCAGCATTTAACATTGCTATATCTATATTACCAAATTTTTTTTCAATTTCTACTATTGTTTTTTCAACTTCATCTTTATCTCTTGTGTCGCAAACATAAATATCTAAATTCCCAAAACCATGTTTTTCTTCAGCTTCTTTTTTCAAGACTTTTAAATTATCTAAACTTCTTGCTGATGCTGCAACTTTCCAATTATTTTCAATAAATTTTAGTGCTGTGGCTTTCCCAATTCCTGTAGATGCTCCTGAAATCCATATAATTTTTTTTTCTTTCACTATTTTATTCTTTTATAAGTAATTATTGATTTATCTTCAGGGCTATCAAATTCTAATTTCATTAATTCTCCTTTATCAGTATACCACAGATAAAGATTTGGAAATGGCTTCTCATCACTTGGGTGCAAAGTCTTAACTTTCATCATATATTTTTTTGTCTTGAAATTTTCATTATTGAAAAAAATATTTTCTATTTTAATTTCATTTAAATCAAATTCTCTTAAAATACCTTTTTGAGAATCTAAAAAAACATCCCGATCCAATATTTCATAATTCCAATAGCTTATTGGTATTATATCTAAACCTGTTTTTTTTATATTGTCTACGCCTTCATATTCAAAAAAATCATTATTTTTTTGACCTTCAACAAAATATTCTTTTTTGGAATTTGTTAGGGAATTAGTTGAAATTTTCATTAATCTGCCATCTTTCCAGTATTCAGTATTTTTATGTCTATACTTATAGATAGTTAGAAATCCTAGTTTTACATTAATATTTACATCAATATTAACTTGTAAAATTTCATTATTTTTTGAAAAAGAAATTGTATGACTTCCTATATTTTTGTTTTTTCTTATTATTTCAAAAGCAATTTCTCCACTTTGAGGAACATTCATTTCTTTTGAAAAAATTTGAGTTCCCAAAAATAGAAAAATTATTATTAAAAGATATTTCATATATTATTTCCATTATCTATTAGAAAAAAAATATAAACTAGTCAACAATGAGCACAACAATAAAGTTGCATTTGCTTGATGAATACTAGCTAATATTACAGGCACGTTATAAATTAACGTAAAAATTCCTAAAAAAATTTGAAGGGTGATGAGAAAAATTATTATCAAACAAGTAATTTTTTGACTATAAGAAATTTTATTTTTTAAAATGTAAACAATAATTGCAATCGTCCAAATAAAAGAAAATATAGCTAACCATCTATGATTGAATTGTATAGCAATTGTATTTTCAAAAAAATTAATAAAAAAATTTTCATAAATTAAATACCCTTCTGGTATTAACTTACCATCCATTAAAGGAAAAGTATTGTAAGATTTTCCTGCATCTGTTGCAGAAACAAAACTACCTGAAATTATTGTTATTAGACATAAAAATAAAGAAATTGTTATTAGAATAACAGATGTATCTAGCTTGAAATTATTTTGTTTAGGAAAAAAGTTTTCTAATGTAAGCCAAAGTAATATGCATAAAATTATTATTGCGTTTGTTAAATGAAAAGATAGTCTATATTGACTTACATACGGATCATCGGTTAATCCACTTTTAACCATCCACCAACCTACTACAGCCTGAATTATTGCAAAAATGAAAACAATTGTTAACTGAATTATTTGTTTTTTTGTAAAAGATTTTTTAATCAAAAAATATATAAATGGAATAATAAAAACTATTCCTATTAATCTTGCAAATAGCCTGTGAGAGTATTCCCACCAAAAAATATATTTGAATTCTTCAAGTAGCATATTGTTATTCAAAATCATGAATTCAGGTGTTTTTTTGTATTGATTAAATACATCATTCCAATCTTCAGGTGTTATAGGTGGAATTGTTCCCATTAATGGTCTCCAATCTACCATTGAAAGCCCTGATTCAGTTAATCTTGTGAGTCCCCCTATTAGAATAATTGCATAGACCATTAATGTTAATATTAAGAGCCAGAACCCTAAAAATGTGTTATTGAAAAAGCTATTCTTGATCATTATTTACAATTTATTATATAATTAAATAACAAAAGAAAAAAAGATATTTTTATGTCAAATTACAAAACAGATGTCGTAATAATAGGTGCAGGTCCTGTAGGGCTTTTTGCTATTTTTGAATTAGGTCTTTTAGATATGAAATGCCATGTTATTGACAATCTTGACAAAATAGGCGGTCAATGTTCCGAATTATATCCTGAAAAGCCAATATATGATATCCCATCAAGAGTAGAAATCTCAGCGCAAAAACTTGTTGATGATTTAATGGATCAATGTAGACCCTTTAAACCCATATTTCATTTAAGCCAAAATGCAGAAACACTAGAAAAAAATACTGAAAGTGAGTGGACAATTACGACGAGTGAAAATAATTTTATAACAGCTAAATGTATAGTTATTGCCGCAGGTGCCGGAAGTTTTATACCAAGAAAACCTCCTTTGGAAAATATTTCAGAGTATGAAAATAAAAGTATTTTTTATTCTATAAAAAATAAGAAAAAATTTGAAAATAAAAATGTACTTATTGCTGGAGGAGGTGATTCTGCTATAGATTGGACGAATGAATTATCAAAAATTGCTAATGTGTCACTTTTACATAGAAGAAAAGAGTTTAGGGCATCTCCTGATAGCGTTCAAAAAATGCTAAATTTAGAAAAAAACAATAAAATCAAGTTCTTTCTCGGTCAGTTAAAAAGTTTAAATGGAAACAATGGTGAGCTTAAATCTGTTTCAATATATAATGGAGATATGGAAAAAAAAATAGAAACGGATTTTTTAATACCCTTTTTTGGATTAAAAAATGATTTAGGTTCAATAAAGAATTGGAATTTAAATATAGAAAATAACTTGATAATTGTAGATACTGAAAAATTTGAAACCAATATCCCGAGTATATTTTCTATAGGAGATATAAATACTTACCCAGGTAAATTAAAGTTAATACTTTCAGGTTTTCACGAGGCGGCATTGATGTCCCAAAAATGTGCTCAATATTGTTTTCCAGATAAAAAAGTAGTATTTAGATATACGACATCATCAAAAGATATTCACAAGAAATTAGGAATAAAATAAGTGTCAAAAGGAAAAATTAAAGTTATTGACAGAGAAGGAAAGTTGCATGAGCTTGAAGCTGAAAAAGGTTTGGTTTTAATGGAAATAATAAGAGATGCAGATTTACCAATAGAAGCAGCTTGTGGCGGCTGTGCTGCTTGCGCAACTTGTCATGTATATGTTGATAATGATTGGAAAAGTAAGTTGAATAAAATAGAAGATGAAGAAGAGTCAATGTTAGATCAGGCTTTTAATGTAAAAGAAAATTCGAGATTGAGTTGTCAAATTGAATATAATGATGATTTAGATGGAATTGTAGTGACATTAGCTCCAGAATAGTATTGCAATTTATAATAATTTGTATACAAATAATTTGTATACAATATATATGAATAATAATAATTTAATTGATACAAAGCTAGGTTTGTTGATTTGGAAGGTTTCTAATTTATGGCAAAGTCTCCTTAGGAGCACACTTTCTAAATATGCATTAAACCTTAATGAGTATATTGTTATGGAGGCTCTATATGTACATTCAAATGATGTAATTAGCCAAGTTGAGATATCAAAATCTTCTGGTGTGAATATTTCTGTTGTAAGTACAACATTGGATATTTTACAACAAAAAAAATTAATTTATAGAAAATCTAGTAATGATAATAGAAAAAAAAATATAGAATTGACAGTTAAGGCCAAATCTTTGATAAAAGTAATTTTACCTCTAATACATGAAATTGAAAATGATTTTTTTATTAAGTTAGGATCTGAAAAAGAGATTTTAACAAATTCAATTAAGTTAATATTAGGAAAAAAAATAAGAATAAAGGCAGATAAAAGAATATGAAATCAAATAAAAATATAAAAAATTTTAATGATTTGAAATCTTGGCCTTTTATTGAAGCAAAAAAAATTATTGATCTTTATGGAGGATTAGAAAATTTTAAAAAGCCTAATAAAGAATTTATAGTTTTTGAAACTGGTTATGGACCATCAGGATTGCCACATATAGGAACTTTTGGGGAGGTTGTTAGAACACTAATGGTACAAAATGCATTTGAACAATTAACTGGATGTAATTCAAAAGTTATAACATTTTCAGATGATATGGATGGACTTAGAAAAGTTCCTGACAATGTTCCAAATAAGAATATGTTAAGTAAATATTTGGATATGCCTTTGACTTCAATCCCTGACCCTTTTGGCAAATTTGAAAGTTTTGGCGATCATAATAATAACAAATTAAAATCTTTTTTAGACAAATTTAATTTTTCTTATGATTTTAAAAGTTCTACTGAGTTGTACAAAAAAGGTTTTTTTGATGAAACTATAAAGTTAGTGATGCAAAATTATGAATCTATTTTATCTATAATTTTACCAACTTTAAGGGAAGGGCGTAGAGAAACATATAGTCCATTTTTACCTATATGTGAAAAAACTAATAAGGTTCTTCAAATAAAAATAGAACAATATAATATTAATAATTATAGTATTGTTTACAAAGATCCTCAAAATAATAAATTAATTGAAAAGTCTATTTTAAGTGGTGGTTGCAAACTTCAATGGAAAGTTGATTGGGCAATGAGATGGATAGCTCTAGAAGTTGATTATGAAATGTGCGGTAAAGATTTAACTGATAGTGTAAAACTCGGAAGTATGATTTGTAATAAACTAAGAAAAAAACCTCCAATAAATTTAATTTATGAAATGTTTTTGGATCAAAATGGTGAAAAAATATCTAAATCTAAAGGAAATGGAATTAGCATTGACGAATGGCTAAAATATTCAACACCTGAGAGTTTATCTTTATTTATGTTTCAAAGACCTAAATCAGCGAAAAAACTACATTTTGATGTAATTCCTAAGTGTAATGATGAATATTTAAATTTTAATAAAAATTTTCATGAAGATCAGACATATAAAAAAATGGATAATCCAGTATGGCATATACATTTTGGCAAACCTCCTGTAATTAATTCACCAATAACTTTTAATACTCTGATGAATTTGGTTAGTGTCTGTAATTCTATTGAACCAAAAATAATTTGGAGTTTTATTAATGAATATAACCCTAAACTCATACCTTTTAAAAATGACTATATTAATAATCAAATTAATTATGCAATTGAGTATTATAAAGATTTTATTTTACCAAAAAAAAACTACAAATTATTAGATGAAAAAAACAAGAAAATATTTATAGATTTAAAAAATACATTACAAACTCTTAAAACCAACACCAAACCTGAAGATATTCAAACTTCAATTTATGATATAGGTAAAAAATATGATTTTAAAAATCTAAGACATTATTTTCAATTAATATATAATGTTCTATTGGGTCAAGATGAAGGACCTAGACTCGGATCATTTATAGCTTTATATGGTATTAAAAGAACAATTATTTTAATAGATAAAGCTCTAAATAAAGAAGATCTATCTAATCAGGCATGATGTTTTTTAAATTAATCAAGATATTTCCAGCTGAATTTTCGCATTTTCTCACAATTAAAATTCTGAAACTTGGTATCATTAAATTTTTTTTTAAACCATTTACTAATAGAGAAATATTAAAACAGTTTATTTGGGACTTAGAGTTTAACAACCCTTTAGGGCTTGCTGCTGGTTTTGATAAAAATGGTGAAGTCATTAGTGAAATATTAGAATTAGGTTTTAGTTATACTGAAGTAGGTACGGTTACGCTTAAACCACAAGACGGCAACAAAAAACCTAGGATATTTAGATTAATTAAAGATAAAGCAATTATTAACCATTTAGGATTTAATAATCATGGATCTGAAAAAATTTTAAAAAGAATAAAAAAAAGATATGAAAAGAAATATTTTTTACGTGGAATTATAGGATTAAATATAGGAAAAAACTTAAATACTGACGATATTACTAGCGATTATATTAAATGTATAAAATCATTAGGCCCTTATTGTGATTACATAGTAATAAATATTTCTTCACCTAACACACCAGGATTAAGGGATCTCCAAAACCGTGGAAAATTAGAAAATTTGATAATTAATATTAAAAAAGAAAAAAAAATAGATACTCAAATTGCAAATAAACCCTTATTAATCAAGATTTCTCCTGATATTAATGAAGAACAAAAAAGAGACATCGCTTTAACTTCATTGGCTCAAGGTATTGATGGGATAATAATTGGTAACACAACCTCATTAAGATCAGATTTTTTAATTGATAACAATAAAAGTAAAGAAGGTGGATTGAGTGGAAAACCATTATTTCAATCTTCCACAAATTTACTAAAAGAAATGTATAATTTAACGGGAGGAAAAATTGTATTGATCGGAGTAGGAGGAATATTCTCAGGAAAAGATGTTTATGAAAAAATCAAAGCAGGAGCCTCTTTAGTTCAAATATATACTGGTTTGATATATGAGGGACCAACAATAATTGAAAAAATTAATAAGGAATTGATATATTTTCTAAAAGCAGATGGTTATAATAATATATCTGAAGCAATTGGCACAGATACTTAATGGGTAAAACTATTAATATTAAAAAAATTTCCTATATTTTGAATTATTTTGATACATTTATAATTGACTTATGGGGTGTAATACATGATGGAAAAAAATCATTCCCCCATGCTTTGAATTGTCTTGAAAAACTTCATAAAAATAA
>MDTE01039791.1_pt1 | contig 21890 bp, 24 predicted proteins | sample 811231 | NCBI WGS metagenome assembly MDTE01 (sample SAMN05326651, study PRJNA326480) | marine metagenome | isolation source: seawater | place: Indian Ocean: Red Sea | collected 2010 | reverse complement strand
GCAGCATCCAATCCTATTATGTGGAGAGATATTTTTATTCAAAATAGAGAAAACACATCAAAAATGATTGATAAATTTATAACAAACCTAAGGGACTTAAATAAAGCGATTAAAAATAAAAATGCAAAAAAACTAGTGAAAATTTTTACAAAAACAAAAAAAATTAGAAAACAAATTATAGAATCAGGTGTAATTAGGCCTGATTTTGGAAGAAAGTAAAATTAAGAAATATTCTTTATTTCTTCGTAGATTTTAGTTTCTAAATTTTTAATAAATTCATCACGACTTAGGCCGGGTCTAATTGGTTTTAAAAAAGATACTGTTATTTTACCCGGATGTTTAACAACCCCCTGTTTTGGCCAAACTTTACCTGAATTTAATGCTATGGGCACGCAAGAAATATTTAAAGCCTCATATATTCTTCCCACTCCTTTTTTAAAGGGTACAATTTCATCAACCTTTACCCTTGTACCTTGGGGAAATATTAGAAGTGGTCTTTTTTCATTTTTAATAATACTTGCCACTTTATCAAAAAAATTAAGATTATCTTTTGTTGTTGTGTCTCTTACTATTTCAATAGATTTAATTTTTTTTAAATACTGTCCAAACAAAGGTATTTTTAAAAGTTCTTTTTTTAGAATGAATACGGGGTAATCCAAAACACTTTGTAAAGCAAAAGTTTCAAACATAGATTGATGAGCCGAGGCAACAAAATATTTTTCTGTTTTTGGTATATTTTCAATCCCTTTAAATTCAACTTTTGTGTTTAAAAAAATTCTTACTATAAGCACTACATAGTGCCCTAGAAATTTTCCAAACAACAAAGTAATTTTTGCTGGTAAAAATAGCGCGGGTAATGCAATTATAAAAACAATTACAATTCCCGCATATAAAAAAATGTTAAATAATAACGATCTAAAAAAATGCATTTAATTAAGTTATTAAATTAGCTATTAACCAAATTTTCCAAGCTTTGTCTTTTTCTAATTACTTTGTGTTTTGAGCCACTCACCATAATTTCTGCAATTATTGGTCTGGTATTATAGTTTGATGATAGAGACATGCCATAAGCACCCGCATTAGTTAAACTCACGTAATCACCTTCTTTAACTGCAGAGAATTTTTTTTTATTTGTAAATTTATCACTACTCTCGCAGATTGGGCCAACAAATTCTAAATTTCCTTTTAATGTCTTGCTCATTTTTTTTAAAGGAACAATTTGATGATTAGAATTGTATAAAGCGGGTCTCATTAAATTATTCATACCCGCATCTAAGATAATAAAAATCTTTTTGTTACTTTTCTTTATATAAAGAATTTTGGTAATTAAAATCGATGTATTACCCACAATAAATCTACCTGGTTCAAAGATGATTTTTGAGTTTTTGTTTTTTTTGAATTTATTAACTAATTTAGCGTACTTTATTAAATTGATTGGTTTTTCGTTATGAGAATATGAAATACCCATACCTCCACCAAGATCAATAAATTTAAAATTTATTTTAGTTTTATTAATTATTTTGTTTATAGCAGACAATACTTTTTTAAAAGGTTCAACGCTTGTTATTTGACTACCAATATGAACACTCAAACCCTGCAGATCTATGTTATTCATTTTTTTAATTTTTCTGCAGAGATTAATAAAATCGCTATAGACCAAACCAAATTTTTCATTTTTTCCACCTGTCGATATTTTTTTGTGTGTTTTTCCTGTCACATTAGGATTTAACCTAATTCCAACAGGAACTTTTATTGATTTTTTTTTAGCTATTTTATTGATGAGATTTAATTCATTTTCTGACTCAACGTTGATTAGCAAAACTCTTTTTTTTATTGCTATTTCAATTTCTTCTTTAGTTTTTCCAACACCAGAAAAAACTATTTTTTTATTGTTAATACCTGCTTTTATAGCTTTTAGCAGTTCACCAATTGAAACCACGTCGGCACCCGATCCCATTTTTCTTAACTCTCTTAGCAAATTAATATTTGAATTTGATTTTACAGAAAAACATATTAATGGGTTTAAATTTTTAAATGCATTTTTAATACTTTGATAATTATGTTTTAATTGCATATGCGAATAGCAATAAAAAGGTGTTTTATACTTTTTTGCAAGTTTAAGTGCTGATACATTTTCAACACAAAGGTTATTATTCCTAAGTCTGATATAGTTCATTTTATTTAAACGAGTTGTATAATTTTATTGTAATTGTCCTGAGATTTATATTCAGGTTTATTTTTAACCCCACAAGATGCACAAATTAAAAATGCAATAACAATTAAAAAAAATTTTTTCATTATTTAAATTCCCTTTTTAATTTAGATATCATTTTTTTTATATTTTTTGTAGAAGTTCCTCCGTAAGATATTTTTGAGTTTATTGAATTTTTTACGCAAAAAACATTCATTACATCTCGGTTTATGCTTCCATTCATTTTTTTAACTTCACTAAAATTAAGCTCACTTAATTTTTTTTTATTCTTTTCTGCATAGTTTACTAGTTTTGCAGAAACTTTATATGCTTCTCTAAAAGAAATACCATTTTTTTGAACAAGATAGTCTGCAAAATCAGTAGCAGTTGTGTACCCTTCATTAGACAAATTAAACATTCTTTCTTTATTAGGTTTTATACTTTTTATGAGCTCGTTGGTTATAATTATTGATTCCAAGAGAGTATCATAACTTTCAAAAACTAGAGATTTATCTTCTTGCATATCTTTATAATATGATAAAGGTAAACCTTTCATTGTAGTTAACATTGCTTGCAATGATCCAAAATTTTTTCCAGCCCTGCCTCTGATAAGTTCAGCTGGGTCAGGATTTTTTTTTTGAGGCATAATGGAAGATCCCGTCAACATTTTGTCATCAAGTTTAATTAACTTAAAAATGTCAGAGTTCCATATTATCACTTCCTCAGCAAATCTTGAAATATGCATTGCACAAATTGAAGCTGCCGATAAAAAATCTAAAGCAAAATCTCTGTCAGACACAGAATCTATAGAATTGCTTGTTGGTTTTTTAAAACCTAATTTTTTTGAAGTAAAATTTCTGTCAATTTTATATGATGTTCCAGCTAACGCACCTACACCAAGAGGACATTCATCAATATATTCAATATTGCTGGCAAATCTTTTTTTATCTCTTTTAAACATTTCAATATAAGCTAACAGATAATGCGAAAACGAAATAGGCTGAGCATTTTTTAAATGTGTAAATCCAGGCATGATTGTTTGAATGTTTTTTTCAGATTTATACAAAAAATTTTTTATTAATGAATTTAAATTATTAATAATAGTTTCTGATGATTTTTTTATCCATAGTTTAAAATCCGTGATTACCTGGTCATTTCTAGACCTCGCAATATGTAAATAACCTGCGTCGTTTCCAATTATTTTAAAAAGTCTTTTTTCAATATTTAAATGAATGTCTTCATATTTTTTTTTAAAATAAAATTTATTTTTTTTTATTTCATTTCTAATTTTTTTTAGTCCAGTTATTATTCTATTGCCTTTTTTTCTACTAATTATTTTTTGCTTCATTAACATTTGAGCATGTACGATCGAGCCAAGAATATCTTCCTCAAATAATCTTTTATCTACATCAATTGAAGCTCCAATTTTTTCAAAAATTTTTGATGTTGTTTTATTAAATCTAGTTCCCCAAATTGCTTTATTTTTATTTTTCATGTGTTAAGTTCTCAAATCTAATGTTTATAAATAAAAAAATAATAAATTTTTTCATTTTCTTATTTTGTTTTAATATTTTTTCATCAATATCACAATCAAATGAAGATGTTCCACTTAATAATATAGCCTTAAATGAAAACCCAAAGCCAATTTCTTCCATAATATTTGAAGACTTCGACGGTAATATAGTCAATTTAAAAGATTACAAAGGAAAACTTGTGATTATCAATTTTTGGGCAACTTGGTGTGCGCCCTGTAAAAAAGAAATGCCCTCTTTAGATAATCTTTATGAAAATAGCACTTTAAAAAATTTAGAAGTATTTGCAGTGAATATGGAGCAACCAAATACTCAAAAAACTAAAAAATTTTTTTCTGATCTAAATATAAAAAAATTAAAAATTTATTTTGATAAAAATTTGAACTTTGTAAAAGAATTTAAACTTAGAGGAGTTCCAACAACGATATTAATAAATAAAAACGGTGAAGAGTTTGCTAGAATTATTGGTGAAATAAATTTTCAAGATAAAAAATTTATAAAATGGCTGTCAAAATATGACTGATTTTATTTTAGATACAAATCCTATATATCCATTATCAGAAAAAAATCCTAAACAAATAATTGTACTATGTCATGGTTATGGAGGAGACGGCAAAGATATTAGTGCTCTTGCAATTAATTGGAGACGTTTTTTACCTGATGCCGTTTTTTTATGTCCAAACGCACCTGAAATTTGCTCAGTTAATCCAAACGGTTATCAATGGTTTGAATTATCTTCAGAAAATGAAAATTTAATTCTAGAAAAATCTTTAATAGCTGAAAAAAAATTAGATAAATATTTGGATGAAGCTTTAGAAAAATTTCAAATTAAGGCAGATAAGTTAGCAATTGTAGGTTTTAGCCAGGGCTGCATGATTGGAATTCAAGTTGCATTAAAGAAAAAAAAACAAATTGGATGTATGATTGGATATTCAGGAAAAATAATAAGCAAGAAACATTTATCTACCAATATAAATTCAAGTCCAAAAATTTTTTTAATGCATGGCTCAAATGATACAATAGTTCCCCCAACACATCTATTAGAAGCTAAAGAATTTTTAAAAAATCATGGTTTAAAAATTAAAATGAAACTTTTTAAAAATTGTGAACATAGAATACCAGTTGAGGGGTCAAGTCTTGGGTTGGCTTTTTTGAAAAAAAACCTTTTATAAATTAAACAATTTTTTACCAAAACTATTTCTTGAAAAAATTAATTTAATCCGCTAACTTGTTCATATGATTATACCGTCATCTGAAAAAGTACCTTTAGAAAAGTGCCCAGCATTAGTTTTAAATGCTGATTTCAGGCCTTTAAGCTATTATCCGCTATCACTTTGGTGTTGGCAGGATGCTGTTAAGTCGGTTTTTTTAGATAGAGTTAGTATAGTTTCAAATTATAGTAGGAAAATTAGAAGCCCATCTTTTGAGATGAATTTACCTAGCGTCATAGCTCTCAAAAGTTTTATTCAACCTTCTAAAAATCCGAATTTTACAAGGTTTAATGTTTTTTTAAGAGATAAGTTTACCTGTCAGTATTGTGGAGATAAAAAAGATTTAACCTTTGATCATTTGTTGCCAAAATCGAAGGGGGGAGTAACTGATTGGGAAAATGTTGTTACAGCGTGTTCAACTTGCAATGTAAAGAAGGGTGGTAGATTGTACTCTTCTTCAGGCATGAGATTATACAGAAGACCATTTAGACCGACAGTTGATGATTTACACCAAAATGGTAGAAATTTTCCTCCAAACTTTTTACACGAAAGCTGGATGGACTATCTATATTGGGACGTTGAGTTATTACCTTAAAAATTATTTTTAAATTTTTTCAGAAATAGTTATAGCAATTCTTGAGCCTGTTTTTATTATTTTATCCATGACAGAATATATACCTTTATTGGTAGCTCCAGAATCATAGGCTGTGTTTTTATGTTCTATTTCATCACTTTTAAATTTTTCTATTTTGTTTTTTAGTTCTATTTCATCATTACCCAAACTTTTAAGCTGGTTCTTATAGTGATCTTCAATTACTTCCTCAACAGAAGCTGTGCACAACATGGCTGCCTTTTTTCCAAGAAGAGCAGTTCCAAAACCCAAAGAAATTCCCATTACGTCCCAGAGTGGTAAAAAATATGTGGGTTTTATTTTTCTTTTTTGAATTTCTTTTTCAAAATATTCCAAGTGTTCTTTTTCGCCTTCCTTCATTTTTTCTATTTTCTCTTTTAAGGATTCATCTTGTTTTAAGGTTTTTAAGGCTAGCAATTGACCTTCATAGATTTTAATCGCCCCACGCTCTCCCGCATGGTCAACTCTCAAGATTTCCTCTAATTTTTTTTTATTTGTTTTTTCCATAATTTACAAACAGCTTTATAAATATAACACTTAAACAAATAGAAAAAATAGTATTAATTGCAGCAAGTGAAAGACCAAATATTCTGAAACTAACATTTTTACAACTTAAATTGTTATTCTTTAGCTCCTCCATAAGTTGTTCTTTTGATATTTCTTCAGAAAAATTTCCAGTTGTGCACGCAAGCGACTCTTCGAAAAATCCTTGTTCTATGCCAAAATGATAAAAAGCTAAAATTGAACTTACACAAAATACCAAAAATAAAAGTAATAAGATAATTTTTTCATAACCTTTTGTAAGAAAAAATTTACCTATTAGTAATAGAGAAACAAAATAAGGAATTCTTTCATAAATGCATAATTTGCATGGTTTATGATCTAGTTTGTATTCAACAAAAAAGGCAAAAACTAGAACCAGTGAAATCAATAATAATAAATAAAATAGAAATTTTTTACTAATTGTTTTTGTCATTTTTTAGTTTTTAAATAAAAGGTAAGCTATTAATACTATTAAAACAATTAATACAGAAATAACTATACTCCATTTTGTTCCCTGTTTATCTAAAAATGGACCTATTTTTTCCCCAAATTTGTAAGTTAAATATGCAACTAAAAAAAATCTTAAACCTCTTGTAAAAATACATATAAATAAAAAAGATATTAAATTGAAATGTATGATACCGCTAGAAATGGTTAAAAGTTTGAAGGGTAAAGGAGTAAAACCAGCTGTGAACAAAATGCCTAACCAAGCAGTAAAACCACCGCCAGAAGAAAATTTTTCTTTAAAAGTTTCAGAATATTCGTAGCCATAAAATTCAAAAATTTTTATTGCAACCTCATTTAAAGAGTAACCAATATAATATCCAAACAAGGCACCCAAAACCGAAAATACTGTTGCTATAAAAGCTATTTTAATAAATTCATTTTTTTTAGAAACTACCATCGGCACAATCATGACATCGGGAGGAATAGGAAAAAAAGAACTTTCTATAAACGCTTCAAATGCTAAAAATGCCTTAGCGTATCTATATCCTGCCCAAGTAACACATTTATCGTATAATTTTTTTATCATTTTAGTTATTTTAAATTGAACTATTACTCTATACTATAAGCATATGAATATTGTAACCGATGTAATTTTACCTTTAGCTCTTGCTTTTATAATGTTTGCATTGGGCTTAGGGCTATCAGGTGCTGATTTTTTAAGAGTGATAAAGCAGCCACGAGACTTTTTTGTAGGAGCTTTTTCACAAATTATTATTCTTCCAGTTATTGCTTTTATTCTTGTAAAAATATGGCCTTTAGCCCCAGAGTTAGCGATAGGAATTATGATTATTGCAGCGGCCCCCGGTGGAGTAACTTCTAATTTACTAACTTCTTTTGCAAAAGGAGATGTGGCACTTTCAATATCACTTACAGCAATAATTAGTTTGTTATGTGTTTTTACAATTCCATTTATTGTTTTATTTTCCGCGGGGTTGTTAGGAGATTCGAATATAACTGAAAATATTTCATTGCTCGAAATGTCAAGAAACATGTTTTTAATCGTAACTGTACCAGTAATTATAGGAATGTTGATTAGAAGGTTTATCTCTGTAGCAGCAATAAAATTTGAACCAATTGCAAAAAAAGTATCAGCTTTTCTTTTCGTTCTAGTTTTATTGGGAGCAATTGCCGCTGAAAAGGAAAATATAATTTCTTACTTTTTACAAGCTGGATTAATAACTTTACTTCTTAATGTAATTATGATGGTTGTTGCATATTATATAGCACAATCCTTGGCTAGCGGACCGGCGCAAAAAAAATGTATTACTATTGAATGTGGTTTGCAAAATGGAACATTAGCTATATTTGTTGCTACCTCAATTTTTGGTGGAGGTATATATGTTATACCTGCAGCCACATATAGCTTAATAATGTTCGCAACATCATTAATATTCGTATATTTAGTTAGGAGAGCTTACTAAATAATAATTTACTTTGACTTTTAAAAAAAACTTATGATTTTTTTATAAAACATGGTATTAAAAAATAAAAAATGTCATCTCAATCTAAAATAAAAATTAGTTCAAACAGAAGCTTTGGTTTGGTTTTTTTTATTGTTTTTTTTATTGTCGGTTTATGGCCAATCATTAATAATGAACCAATTAGAAATTGGTCAATAATAATTTCCATATTTTTTTTAGTTTTAGGTTTAATGAATTCAAAAATTTTAACACCATTAAACAAACTTTGGTTTAGATTTGGAATTTTTTTAGGAGCTATAATTGCACCAATAGTAATGGCAATAATTTTTTTTCTTGTAGTTACTCCTATTGGCTTCATGGTAAAAATAGCAGGGAAAGATTTATTAATGCAAAAATATGAAAATAAAAAAAAAAGCTACTGGATTAACCGTGATAAATCCATTGGTTCTATGAAGCGTCAATTTTAGCTATGTCATTTATTAGAGAATTTTGGGAATTTTTAAAAGTAAGAAAAAAGTACTGGTTGTTTCCAATATTATTTGTTCTTATTATTTTTGGTGTGTTAATAGTTTTAAGCCAAGGATCTGCAATAGCACCTTTTATTTATACAATTTTTTAATGTGACTTCAATATTAGGAATCTCAGCATTTTATCATGACAGCGCTGCCGCTCTGATAAAAGATGGAAAAATAATTGCAGCAGCACAGGAAGAAAGATTTTCTAGAAAAAAACATGATCCCGGATATCCATTTTATTCAGTGGAATATGTTTTAAAAGAAGGACGTTTAAAGCTAAACGAAATAGATTATATTGTTTTTTTTGAAAAACCCTTTTTAAAATTTGAAAGATTATTAGAAACTTATGTAGCTTTTGCTCCCAAGGGTTTCAAATCTTTTAGTATGTCGATGCCATTGTGGTTAAGAGACAAGCTATTCCAAAAAAGAATGCTTTTAAATGAATTAAAAAATCACGAAAAAAATTTTCACGACGAAAATAAAATTTATTTTTCAGAACATCATCTTAGCCATGCTGCTAGTGCTTTTTACCCGTCTCCTTTTAAAGAAGCATCAGTACTAACCCTTGATGGTGTAGGCGAGTGGGCAACGACAACTGTGGCCAAAGGTCAAGGCAAGGATCTGGAAATATTAAAAGAAATACATTTTCCGCACTCGATTGGACTCCTTTACTCAGCTTTTACATATTACACAGGGTTTAAGGTAAATAGTGGAGAATATAAGGTAATGGGTTTAGCTCCATATGGAGAACCTAAGTATAAAGATTTAATTTTAGAAAAATTAATTGATTTAAAGGAAGATGGAACCTTTCGGCTTAATATGAAATATTTTGATTATGCAACTGGATTAAAAATGGTTAACAAAAGATTTTCAGATTTATTTGGACAACCAATAAGAGATCCAGACAAAGATTTGCTTACTCAATTTCATATGGACATAGCCGCTTCAATTCAAAAAGTTACCGAAGAGATAGTTTTACGTTTAGCAAGATCTATAGCAAATGAGCATGGAAGTAAAAATTTGTGTATGGCAGGAGGGGTTGCATTAAATTGTGTAGCTAATGGTAAAATTTTAAAAGAAAAAATTTTTGATAATATTTGGATACAACCAGCTGCCAGTGATGCGGGAGGTGCACTTGGCGCAGCTTTGGCTTTATGGCACAAAGAATTAAAAAATGATCGCTTGTCTCCAATTAAAGATGAAATGTGTGGTTCTTACCTGGGGCCAAGTTTTAATGACAGCGAAATTGAAGCAAAGTTAAAAAAGTTGGGTGCTGTATACGAGAATCTTTCTGAAGATAGTTTACTAAAAATTACCGCTGAAGAATTATCTAATGAAAAAACAATAGGTTGGTTTCAAGGAAGAATGGAGTTTGGGCCAAGAGCACTAGGGGCACGTTCAATTATAGCTGATCCAAGATCAGAAAAAATGCAAAAAATTTTGAATTTAAAGGTAAAATTTAGAGAAAGTTTCAGACCTTTTGCGCCATCTATTATTAGAGAAGATTTACCAAACTGGTTTGAGTTGAATTGCGATAGCCCTTATATGCTGTTGGTAGCTGATGTTAATAAGTCAATAAGGAGAGAAATGACGAAAGAAGAAAAAAAACTTTTTGGTATAGACAAATTAAATGTGAAGCGATCTGAAGTACCTGCCATTACACATGTAGATTATTCAGCGAGAATTCAGACGGTGCATGCAGACACAAATAGAAGATATTATAAATTACTACAAAATTTCAAAAAAATTACAAACTGCCCCATTATTGTTAATACTTCCTTTAATGTCAGAGGCGAACCAATAGTCTGTTCTATAGAGGATGCCTATAGATGTTTTATGGGTACGGATTTAGATATTTTGGTATGTGAAAATTTTATTTTATATAAAAACAAGCAAAACCCAAAATTGAAAGAAGATTATAAAAATAAATTTAAATTAGACTAGTAAAATTAATATTATGAAAAAAACAATTGAAGGAAGATGGTGGAAAATTCAAAATAAAATTGAAAAAAGTATAATTGCAAAATACGATAAAATAAAAGATTGGGTAATGGATCCAAGTGGCTATTTTTTAATAATGCTGGATAGAGAAAATAACACTATAAGAGTAGGATATTGTGTATTTTCAAAACTTGGTAAATCACCAATACATGACATGAATTTAGAAATAAAAGGCAAAACCGCTATCGAAATTGTTAACACTTTAATAAGAGAAAATTTAATTTCCAGCTTACAACATGCAGCAGATATGGGTATAGAACTTGCTAAAGCGGAATTGGCTTTAAAATACAATTTAGAATATATTCAGGATAAAGATTTAATAATAAATAAATAAAATGATAGATCATAAAAACGTTACAATAAAACTATCAAACAGTGGGATTTCAAGAATTACTCTTAATGAACCCAAAACATATAATGCTCTTTCTTTAAATACACTTGAACTATTGATAAGTAATTTTAAAAATTTTAGCGACGATGATAAAACAAAGGTAATTATTATAGAAGGTTCCGGCAAAGGCTTTAGTGCAGGACATAATTTAAAAGAAATTAACTCACTTAAAGGTAAACCAGAGTATAAAAAGTTATTTAGTTTATGTTCGGATTTAATGATGACAATAATTAATAATAAAAAACCTGTAATTGCTAAAGTTCATGGAGCAGCTTTTGCAGCCGGATGTCAACTTGTAGCTTCTTGTGATTTAGCTTTGAGTACTAATGATGCAATTTTTTCAACACCAGGCGTAAACATAGGACTTTTTTGTAGTACCCCTATGGTAGCAGTAAGTCGAAACGTTAATAGAAAAAAAACGATGAAAATGCTTTTAACCGGTGATCCGATTGATGCAAAATATGCTAAGGAAATAGGTTTGATCAATGATTGTTTCGAGAGTTCTAAATTGGAAGGAGAGGTTTTAAAGTTAGCAGAAAAAATTGCTTCAAAATCTAGTAAAATTTTAAAAATTGGAAAAGAAGCTTTTTACAAACAATTAGAAATGCCACTTGAAGAAGCTTACAGGTATACTAGTGAGGTTATGTCTGAAAATATGATGGCTTTAGATGCTAAAGAAGGGATAGCTGCTTTTATAGAAAAAAGAAAACCTGCTTGGAAAAATAAGTAATAATATAATTATGAATGATGACAATCTTATAGAAGAAGTTCTTAAATCTTCAAAAACTGTTGCTATGGTAGGTGTTAGCTCTGTGAAAAAAGAAACTAACCCAAAAATTATTAGAAGGAGACCTTCAATTATTGTTATGCAGTATCTTCAGGAATTTGGTTATCGAGTATTGCCAGTTAATCCTTCATTTGCGGGAAAAAAAATAAATAATGAAATTACTTTTAGCAAATTAGAAGATATTAGTATTCCAGTGGATGTGGTTAATGTTTTTCGACCATCAATTGAAGCTCCTATTTTTGCAGAGCAAGCTGTTAAAATTGGAGCAAAAGTTCTTTGGTTGCAATATGGCATTCAAAACGATAAAGCAAAAGACATAGTTCAATCCGCCAATATAGCCTATATTGCAAACAAATGTATTAAACAGGAATATCAAAGACTCTTTCTAAAAGTTAGCCCTGTTTTTCCTGCTCTAAAATCTGATTAAAAATTTATAATTATAAATTTTTTTGTTGAGTCTTTAATAAAATATTAACATAATGTTTTATTGAATTTTAATTAAAAGAAAAGGAAAATGGGCGAATGGCGGAACTGGTAGACGCGCAGGACTCAAAATCCTGTGGTAGCAATACTGTGAGAGTTCGATTCTCTCTTTGCCCACCAAAGTAAAATGGATTTAAAAAGTTTTAATAGTTTAATTGATTTGTTTTTTTTTCAAGCTAAAAAAGAAAACCCAGAAAGTATTTTTTTAGAATGGCTAAATACAGTAAGTAGAAAAAAATTCACTTGGTCAGAAGTTGTTTCAAATGTTTATAAATTGTCAGCCGTTATAAAAAAAAATATTAAAGAAGGGGATAGATGCCTTTTGGTTTCCGAGAATCGTCCAGAGTGGCTTATGGCCGATTTATCAATTATGTTATCAGGAGGAATTTCAGTACCTACTTATACAACATATACTACAAATGATTATGATTATCTAATCGGAGATTGCAAACCTTCAATTATTATTGTTTCAAACAATACACTCCATAAAAAGCTAGAAAAAATTATTAGTGAAAATAAATTCATCAAAAAAATCATTACTTTTGATGTTGTGTCTGGCGCAAATTATCAAGATAATTATATTGATTTTAATTCTGTAATTAAAAAAAAATTACCAGAAAGTGATAAAATTAAAAATATAAATCTAAAGAGAAATTCACCAGCTTGTATAATTTATACTTCAGGCACCGGAGGAAACCCAAAAGGTGTTGTGCTAAGTCATGGTGGTATATTAAATAATGTTGAGGGATCTTTTGAAATTTTAGAACCTTTAATTAAATCAAAACCAACTTTCTTAACTTGGCTTCCATTATCTCACTCCTACGAACATACAGTTCAATTTGTTCAAATTGCTGTCGGAGCAAAAGTATTTTATGCAGAAAAAATAGAAAAACTTTTAGATAATATTTCTGAAGCCAAACCAACAATTATGACTGCGGTACCTCGATTTTATCAAAATCTTTATAATAAAATAAATATTAATATGAAAAAAGCGACAGGAATTAAAGCTAAGCTAATTAACGCTACAATTAATTTAGGCAAAAAACAATTGCATAATGAAAAGATGAGTTTTTTAGAAAAATTAACAAATAATATATTAAATATTTTGGTAAGAAAAAAAGTTAAAAAACAATTTGGAGGAAGGTTAAAAGCTTTCGTATCTGGAGGTGGAGCTCTTGACAAGGAAATAGGAGAATTCCTGAATGCTATAGGATTACCAACATTACAAGGATATGGTCTTACCGAAACTTCGCCGGTAGTAAGCTGCAATCCAATAAATAAAATAAGAGTCGAAACTGTTGGACCTCCATTTAAAACTAACGAAGTAAAAATAGCTGATGATGGAGAGATATTAGTTAAAGGTGAAAATGTTATGTTGGGTTATTGGAACAATGATGAAGCAACCAAAAAAATTATTAAAGACGGATGGTTATATACTGGTGATATTGGGGAAATAGACCCCAATGACGGATATTTAAAAATTACTGACAGAAAAAAAGATATAATAGTAAGCGCTGGAGGCGATAATATTGCTCCAGCAAAAATAGAAAATATATTGTCAAATTCTGTAGCTATTGATCAATGTATGATTTATGGAGATGGTAAAAATTATTTAGTTGCCTTAATCATTCCTAGCAAAGAATTTAAAGGCAACAGAGATAAAATAGAGAAAATAATAGAAGCAATTAATGACAAGTTAAGCATAGTTGAGAAAATAAAAAAGTTTTATTTAATTGATGAAAATTTTTCAATTGAAAATGGCCTATTGACACCAACAATGAAAGTGAAAAGAAATAAAGTAATTGAAAAATATAAAAATACTTTAGAAAATTTCTATAAAAAATAATTTAAATTATAGGAAATGTTAAAAAACATTGTTATTGCTAGTTTTTTTAAACATATAAAAAAATAATTTATTTTTTTTTTTAAATTTTTTTTTAAAAATTTGTCAACATAATTAACGTTTGACATCAGTGAAAATAATTATAAAACTGAAATATACAGCGAATCACTAATGATTTGTTTTAATTAAAACAAAAAAGGGAGCTGAAAATGGCTAAACGTAGAAAAAAGAAAAAAGGTAAAAAGAAAAAAGGTAAAAAAAGAAGAAGAAGAAGAAGATAAGCACTATTTCTTCTAAAAGCTTGCGCCCTCTTTTTATTAAAAGAAAAGGAGGGCGTTTTTTTTATTTAGGAGCTTCTAGTGTCGCAGGAGTCTCTTCACGACCCAAAGCTTTATCCATTTTTTTCTGAGCTTTTTCTTCCAAAACCACTTCAAGTTCAGATTTTAATCTTTCATATGCTTTTTCAAAAAGTTGTCTTTCACTATAGGACTGTTCTGCAATCACATCTGTTTTTTTGTTTAGATCCCTTACCACTTCCGCTAAATCGTACAGCTTTCCTGAATTAATTTTTTGTTCATACTCTTGGGCTCTTCTGCTCCACATGGTTCTTTTAATTCTTGGTTTACTCTTTAAAATACTAATGGCTTTATTTATTTGGTTAACACTTGAAACAGGTCTTAAATTTGATTGTTGGTTTAAAGGTATGCTTAAAGTTAGTTTCTCTTTAGTTATAAGAACTTTATAAAAGTTTATTTCAATATCTCCTATTTTTGCTTTTTCTATCGCAACAATTTTACCAACACCATGTTTAGGATAAACAACATGATCTTTGACATTGTATATTCTTTTTTCAGTAGCTTGCTTTTTTATTTTTTTGATTGGTATTTTTTCATCACCAGTTTTATAAGCACTTTGGCTAACTGGTTTTTTTTCTACCAATTTTTTTTTATTTTTTTTTATTTTTTTTATTTTTTTTCTACCCATATGTTTTTTTATTTTTAATCTCCTTTACCTGGTTTTTCGCTAAAATATTTAAATTTATCTTTAACATTTCTCCATTTTTCTTGATCCTTAGGAACGTCATCCGATCTTTTTTTTGTAATATTTGGCCAAAGGTTACTATATTTTTCATTAAATTGAACCCAGTTACTAGCACCTTCCTCTGTGTCAGCTTTGATCGCATCAACTGGACATTCTGGTTCACAAACACCACAGTCAATGCATTCGTCAGGTTTGATAGCTAACATGTTTTCCCCTTCGTAAAAACAATCTACCGGACAAACTTCTACACAATCCATTAATTTACAATTTATACACTTGTCATTAACAATGTAGGTCATAATTTTATTTTATTAAATTTTTAACTTTTAATTTTACCATTCCATTATCTTTGTCTGAAATATATAACAACCCACAAACTCTTCTGATTAAATTAGATTCATAATTATCATCAGTGCCGTCTGAATATACAATTTTCCAAAGTATTTCAATTATTTTAAGCCTAAATTCCATGGAATTTTTTTTAATTTCTCTTGTAAATTCTATTATCTGGTTTGATTCTTGCTCTTTTTTTTCTGCTAAAGTTAATAGTTTGTTCGCATCATCATATGAAATTTCATCAAGATTCATTAAGGCCTTTATTATCATTTTTTTTTCCAAGGCAGTATAATTTTCATCAATTCTAGCGGCATGAACCAACAATGCAGCCACCAGGATATTATTCTTCTTATTTTTTTCTTCTTTTTTTTTATTAAAAATTTTATTAAACATTTATCGGAATCTTATTTCTGATAATTTACTAAAAGCGCTGTTTTTTAAACGGTTTTTAACAAACTTTTTGTCATTTCTATTTTTATTATTATAGTTGTAAATAAAAAATTCCTCTTTCGTTTTACCATCAATTTGTTTTTTGTAGTTCATTAACCCTAACAGTTTGAAAAAGTTTTCTTTACTGCAACCGACGAGGTTAATCATATCAGAATTAATTTTAAATTTTCCATCTTTAGATTTTTCAATTATCAGCAAAAATAACCTTTCTAGAATATCTACTCTTACATAAAATTTATCAAAATTTTCAAATCCACATATTAATAAAAATTTTTTGTTTTTGGTAATTTGGTTTTGTAAAAAATTTAAACCAGATTTTGGGATTTCTGCTTTTTCATTTTCTTTTAAAAATACTTTTAATAAATTAATTCTTAAATTGACTGCGTTCGGTTTAAGCATCCTAGGTAAAAAAATATGGTACCTACCTATTTTGACTCCAGCTTTTCTTAAATTAACTCTGTTTTCTTTCGAAATATTTTTTATTATTTCAAAAACATTTTCTCTTTTTATTATTCCGTTATTTTCAAATAATTGGTAGCACAGAGCTCTTTCATAATTATTTTTAGATTTTGAATTACTTAAATTAACAAGATCTGAAAGTTCCTTTTTTATTAATAAATTTAACCAGTTTTCTAGATATTCTTGTAATTTTTCCTTTAATTCTAAATCAATAGTATCATCAACTAAAACTCTTAGCTTTGGACTTAAATAATCTTTGCCTGCCACCAAATGAGCAATGGGATTATCCATCCAATATATTTTATGATCACTACCTAGCTTTAATTCATCACCCTCAACTATTTTATTAACTCTTTTTAGAAGTTCCGGTGAGATAGCTTGTCTCGCAGCTTTTTTTAATGATTTGATATCAGTTTTTAAGGAACTAGATTTAAAGTCTAGATCTAATTTCATTCCTTTTAGTTTTCCGATGTATTGACCATCTATAATGACTTCATTTTTATTTTTAATTTCGGTTCCCAAAATTATATCTTGTTTTAGACTTCTGGATAATACGCTCATTCTTTTATCAACGAAACTTTTTGTGAGCTCAGTATGCAATTTATCTGATAACTTATCTTCCATATTCTTTGTTCTTTCCACCCAAAATTCAGAGTTGTCCGTCCAGCCTTTTTTATTTGCTACATAAGCCCAAGTTCTTACATTTGAAATTCTATTAGCTAATGTATCTATATTTCCCTCATATCTATCTAAATGCTTAAGTTGTTTTTTCATATATTCATTAGAAACTTTTCCTGTTTTTGATGTCAAAAATTCAAATACTTTTTTAACGACTTCTATGTGATTTCCGTATTCTTTTTTTGAAAAATTAGGTATTTGACAACATTCCCATAAATTTTTTATAAAATCTTTTGAATTTTTAAGATCTATATCTTTTTTGTTTTTTATTAGAAATTTTAATGTTTTTTCATCTTCACAGTCTGCTGTTCTAATTAATAATTCATTTTTTGATTTTTTTTCTAGTGAATTAACTAAGTTTTCTAATGTTTCAAAATTAAGATCAGAATTTCTCCATTGTATCATATTGATATTTTGAAGCTGATGCTTTTCTAGTTTTTCTATTTCGTCCGGAGAAAAATTTTCACATTGTCCAGTAGTACCAAAACTACCATCGTTAATATGTCTGCCTGCTCTTCCTGCAATTTGTGAAATTTCACTTAAATTTAATCGTCTTGTTTTCTTTCCATCAAATTTTTTTAAGTTACTAAAACTAATATTATTGATATCCATGTTAATTCCCATTCCAATCGCATCAGTTGCAACGAGAAAATTTGCATCACCTGATTGATATAGTTCTACTTGAGAATTTCTAGTTTTAGGACTTAAAGAACCCATAATAACTGCTGTACCACCCTTTTGTCTTCTTACTAATTCGGCAATTGCATAAATTTCATCAACTGAAAAAGCTATTAAAGCTGTTTTAGGATTCAAGCGTGATATTTTTTTATATCCGCTGTAGGTTAATTTTGAAAATCGTTCCCTATCTACAAATTCAACATTATCAACTAAAGAAGTTATTATATGTTTCATTGTATGCGAACCAAGAAACATCGTAAGCTTCTCTCCTCTTGAATTTAACAATCTATCTGTGAATACGTGACCTCTTTCTTGGTCAGCGCACATTTGTATTTCATCTATTCCGACAAAATCTACATAGATATTTTGTGGTATAGACTCAACAGTACAGATGTAATATTTTGGTGACTTAGGAATTATTTTTTCCTCGCCTGTAATAAGTGCTACTTTTTCTTTTCCAATTTTATTTACACATTTGTCATATATTTCTCTTGCTAACAATCTTAACGGGAATCCCAGAATTCCGCTTTGATAAGTTAACATTGTCTCAACGGCCAAATGTGTTTTTCCTGTATTTGTTGGACCCAAGACTGCAGTAATTCTTTTTCGGCTGTTTTCCATAAATTGTGTTAGACACTTGCCGGCCCACTATATTTAGATTTTTATCTAGAACAAACGATGACTAAAACGTGACCGAATCAATGAGTTAAAAGTTCTCCTTTAAAATAATTGTTAAATTTAGCTTAACACAATTTTAAATAATTCAATATTATTTTTTTTTTTGCATAATACATAAATGAACACTTATCTTTGGAAAATTAATAGAGAAAAATTAAAAAAAACAAATTTGTTTTTATATTCTAATTTTATAGAGAAAAATTTAAACCTGAAAAATAGAAGTGATTTTAAAACGCTTTGGAATTGGTCTATTGAAAATCCTGGGGTTTTTTGGAAATCAGTATGGGATTTCACAAAAGTGAAAGGTTCAGTGGGTGACGTTTTTTTAAAAGAATCAAAAATTTTTTATGAAAACGTATTTTTTCCAAATGCTAAACTAAACTATGCTGAAAATCTACTTTCAAAAAAAGATAATAAACCAGCTATTATATTTAAGAGTGAAAATGGCTACAGATCAGAGCTAACTTGGGAGACTCTAAACTTAAATGTATTAAAAATTTCTAAATGGATGAAATCTAATGAAATTAAAAAAGGAGATAGAGTAGCAGCATACTTACCAAATATTCCAGAAACTGTTGCAGCTTATTTAAGCACATCGGCGCTTGGCGCTGTTTGGTCGTCTTGCTCTCCTGACTTTGGAGTTAAAGGAGTTATAGACAGATTTTCTCAAATAAATCCAAAGATATTATTTATTGGTGACAAGTATTTTTATAATGGAAAAAAAATAAATATTATAGAGAGATTAGAGGAAATTCTTAGCAAGATACCTTCAATAGTTAAAGTAGTAATTGTTCCTTATCCAGGTACAAAATTTATTAAAAAAAATAAAAATAAAATTGAAACTTTTCTATGGGATGAAATAATTGATTTTGAAAACCAAAATAAATTTAAATATGAGGTAGTGAATTTTAATGATCCTTTAGCTATCCTTTATTCAAGCGGAACAACTGGTAAACCAAAATGCATTTGTCACGGAACCGGAGGGGTTTTGCTTCAGCACAATAAGGAATTGCAAATACATTGTGATATAAAAGAAAATGATCGTATTTTTTATTTTACTACATGTGGGTGGATGATGTGGAACTGGTTAGTAGGTTCATTATCAGCAGGTGCGACTATTTTATTATTTGATGGTTTTCCTTTATATAAAAAAGATGAATTATTATTTGAATTTGCCAGTGAAGAAAAAGCTACTTTGTTTGGTGTTAGTGCTAAATATATTGACACCATTAAAAATAATAAAGTTAAGCCAATTAATAATTATAACTTATCAAAACTAAGAACTATTTGTTCAACTGGATCTCCTTTATCTAGTGATAGTTTTAGGTATATTTATAAAAATATTAAAAAAGATGTTCACTTAGCATCAATTTCTGGAGGAACCGACATTGTATCTTGCTTTGTGCTGGGAAATTTATTTCAACCGGTTTATGCAGGAGAAATTCAAAATAGAGGATTGGGCATGGATGTAGATGTCTTTAATGATAAAGGCTTGTCAATAAAAAATAAAAAAGGAGAACTAGTTTGCAAAAAACCTTTTCCTTCAATGCCGCTCAGGTTTTGGAACGATCATAAAAACAAAAAATATAAATCCTCTTATTTTGAAAAATACAAAAACATTTGGCATCACGGAGATTTTGCTAAAATCACAAATAATGAAGGATTTGTAATATTTGGCAGATCAGACACAACGTTAAACCCAGGTGGAGTTAGATTGGGAACAGCAGAAATTTATAATGTGGTTGAAGAATTTGATGAAATCAAAGAGTCCATCGTTGTAGGACAATCCAGAGATAATGATATTAGAATTATTTTATTTGTAGTTCTCAACTCTGGATATAAACTTGATAAAGAGCTGAAAGAAAAAATAAAAAAATCAATTAGAAGCAAAGCTTCCCCAAGACATGTGCCATCAAAAATAATATCTATCTTTGATATTCCAAAAACAAAGAACGGTAAACTTGTTGAATTAGCAGTTAAACAAACTATCGAAGGGGAGGAAATAAAGAACTTGGAAGCGTTAGCTAATCCAGATAGTTTAAAGCAATTTAAAAATATTAAAGAATTAAATGAATAAAATTATTAAAAATCAGTTAAGTAAAATAAAACCTTCAGCTACGCTAGCCATAAACGAAGAGTCAAAAAAATTAGAAGAAAGTGGAAAAAAAGTTTATAAATTTGGTTTTGGTCAATCTCCTTTTCCAGTCCCAGAATCTATAATTTTAGCATTAAAACAAAATGCAAATAAGAATACATATTTGCCGATGCAAGGTCTTAGTATTTTAAGGTTAGCAATTGCAGAACATTTAAACAAAGATAATAAAAACGACTTTAAATCTGAGAATATTATAATTGGTCCTGGGACAAAAGAACTGATGTTTTTAATGCAAATTGCTTTTAATGGCGAAATATTACTTCCAGCTCCTAGTTGGGTTTCGTACCAACCTCATGCAGTAATATCAAAAAATCCAGTGCACTGGATTCAAACTAAGAGGGAAAACAACTGGTTTCCAACAGTAGAGCAAATAGAAAATAAAATAAAAAATATAAAAAATAAAAATCTTTTGTTGTTTATAAATTCACCAAATAATCCTTCAGGTGCTGTTTGCAAAAATTTACAAGAAATTGCTGAAGTGGCTAAAAAGAATAAAATAATAATACTATCTGACGAAATATATTCTCGATTAACATTCAACAGCGTATATAGTTCTATATCTAATTTTTATCCAGAAGGCACAATTGTTAGTACAGGACTAAGTAAATGGTGCGGAGCAGGTGGATGGCGACTAGGTTTTTTTGCTATACCAGATCAACTTAAAGAATTAACTAATAATTTAAAAAAATTATGTAGCGAATCTTTTACCTCGGTTAGCGCACCAATACAATATGCTGCGGTTGAGGCGTACAAAGGAGATCACTCAAATTATTTAACAAATGTGAAAAAGATATTAGCGTTTACTGGCAATTATGTTTACGAGCATTTAAAATCTAATTTGGTTAATGTAACAAAACCTGAAGGAGGGTTTTATATATTTCCCGAATTTGTTAATGACAAGTTTTCATCGTCCTCAGAAATGTGCAAAGACATATTACAAAAAACAGGCGTTGCTTTATTGCCAGGAAGCGACTTTGGCTTGGACAGTAGTAAAATGCTTGCAAGATTAAGTTTTACAGATTTTGATGGTGACAATTTTTTAAAGAATACTTTAGGTAGTAAAAAGCTAGATAATGCAGATTTGAAAAAATATGCACCAAATATAGTTAATGGAATATCAAAACTAAAAGATTGGTCAAATTCACTTTAGATTCGTTTTAAAATTGATATCCTAATTACATTAATTTTATTAAAAAAAATGGAGGGAAAAATGAAAAAGTTCATTTCCGCTATTGCAGGAGCACTAATGATGTTTGCTCTATCAACGCCATTGGCGACGGTAGCAAAATCAGCAGAGTTCTTCACAATAGGAACAGGCGGACCAACTGGTGTTTATTTCCAAACTGGTAACGCAATATG
>MDTE01032597.1_pt1 | contig 21893 bp, 24 predicted proteins | sample 811231 | NCBI WGS metagenome assembly MDTE01 (sample SAMN05326651, study PRJNA326480) | marine metagenome | isolation source: seawater | place: Indian Ocean: Red Sea | collected 2010 | reverse complement strand
TCCAAAATCGTGTGCCTCTACATTGTTGGCCTGAATAAATGGTGTCATAAAAAGCATAATGGTGGCGTATTTCATTCGCATTTAAATCTCTCCATTAGGTAATGGTCTGAATGTCGATGTTTGACATTTGACGATAATGCAAACCGCGCGCCATTAATTAAAAAAGAGGCATTTCACTAATAACAACTGACAATAGGTGATGATTTAACGCAAATTACTAGCTCGTTGTGTCCTCATTTTGATGAGGAATGTTGCGACTGGGATATCACCCATCATGAATGGTTCTTTTCACAGAAATTTGAAATTAATCACAAATAACTTGTCCGGTATATATCTCACCTACGTTTATACAGGTGTAAGGGGCATTTAAGAGAAAACACAAGGAGTCTTGCTGTTGTGTCCCACAACAACACTTTTGTCAGGAGAAAAGAAAATGAGAAAGGTAATGACGACTATGGTAGCAATCGTAGTGATTGCTTTTGGCTCAGGACAAACATCAGCTCAAGACTTCGGTTTTGCGTTCCCTTCCAACCAGGGGTCACAATGGCGTGGCCGTGGACCGGCAACTAACCCAATGTGGCAGGCAGCACAACCAAGAGTTCGTGCAAGCAATATGTCCAGAACAGCTGCTGGAAGTTCACAGTTTCAGGATCTACTTCAACGGATTGAAAACGTTTCTGGAATGCAAACCCGACAAGCTGGCCGACGGATGGTATACCATCGAGAGGTTGAGCGTCTGGAAGTTGAAGAATTTGTAAACGAGCAGAACGTCTTCAATATCGAAAATGTTCTTAACCAGTTTCGACAAGGATCATCGGACTTCTATCGCAACCGTAACCGGAATCGTTACATGCAGCGTTAGGCAAACCGAATGAATGAAACGAGGAGCGGAGGTAAGCCAAATAGCTTACCTCCGCGTTTTCGTTATTTCTCGCGCATCATGATGAAGCCGACATCATCCATTGATACGACCCGCCAACCACTTTTTTGAAGCTTTCCGAGTGTCTCAAAAAACACTCCTTCTTGCTTTGGTACGGCCGTTGCTTCGAAGTCGGTAAACAACTGCATCGTAAAATTTTCCGGGTCAACGTAAATGTGTTCGTATTCGGGAGTATTGCTGCGATTTGGAGCAACTGCACCACAAACGCATGCGGTTACGACGATGCAGATTACAGCTAATAATGTATTTTTCATGTTTTCTGAGCCTTAAAGATATTCACGGGAAAAATGATGAGGTGGTTCCTAATCCGGACATTGTATCCGTTTGACTCTTCAAGCCAATAACCAACGGCGGCGATAATTGGTTATGAAGCCGGTATTTGTGGTCTTCGTCCTGGTGAAAAGAAGAAGAATGCGAGAATGATAAGGCCGGCTATCGAGTAATCGAGTAACGGAATTCGCATGATTTCGTGTAATTGCTCCAGGCGACCCAAATAGCTGTAGGTACCGACAGCGACCAATGCGAATGATATGGCGATGCTTATCTTGAGGATTGGAATCATCTTGAATGTATGCATTTGTGTAATAACAAATACCATGCTGAATCCAAAAAGAAACATTGGCCATAACTGGTTTCCCTGATAGTAAGCGACAATGACCGCATGCGGGATAACCATGATTTCAAGCAGGATAATCCAATAACGATTTCGATGAAATTCATGAAAGATTAACGCAGATTGCCAGAGCAGGATTAGTAGGTAAAAGAATCCAATTAGATGCCCAGGCGAACTGGCAGTTGGATGGTACCAGAACGTATAAGTAAGTGCCCAAGTAAATAGGTAGCCATGGTATTTCTTAAGGGTAATCCACATTTGTTTGGGCAAGCGTTTGCCATGTCCCCAGAACAAACCTCGCCGTGGAGTTTCCAGCAGTAGCACGACGATCAGCATTAAAGCAACCGAGCCAAGGGCTGTAACCTCGGGAACGTCAGATGCAAGTCCGTCATACCATATATGAGTTTGAATGTAGTGCGCTATGAAAAATAGTATGTGGCCGGCAAGGAAGCACCAATTTAAGCCTCGCATTCGCGAACTGAAATGCTCGTAGCGACGCTTCGCAAGCCAGATCATTACCCAGCTGAAAAGATTGTGTAGGCAATAGCCCAGCCACGCAGTAACCCGAGCCATAGTGCTTGGTTCTCGTAAACGCCAGGGATACGCAAAGGGCTTCGTCTTACCAACTAAGTCGAATCGGCTTAGGTGATCTGAAGTCAAATAGATTATCGCCACTGCACAAGCACTTAACAGAATGCCGCTTAATATTGTGGCATATGAAGCATTTTGGCAGGAGTTCTCTGTGTGAGATCTCAAGTTCATGGGTTCATTACTCTAATGGTTCCCAAGCTGCTCCGGTCGTGAAGCTTGATTGGTGTCTGGCGACAGAGCCCGTGAATCGATTGATACGGTAAATGACAGAGCCTTCAGAACCTGAGGAACTTACCTCGTAGCTGTACAGGATGCTTCCCCCGCTAAGATATGTAATGGCCAGTAGGAAACCTACGCAGTAAAGAAACAAGCGTTTTCTGGTTGTTTTGGGCTTAGATGATTCAGACATTTATTAATCCAGAGTATGACGGTGTCGTTGGGAGTTAAACAAAAAAGTGTTAGTTAGAAGTCACGTTGTTTAGTTCTCGCACCAGTTTTTCTATCCGACGTTTGTTTACACCTAGATCAGAATAGCCTACACGTGATTCTGAACGAAAACAAATACGGGAATCCTGTTCATTATGAAGTAATTCGATATCGTCAATGAAGCCGAAATAAAAGCTTCGTGATTCACAATGGATATAGTGATCTTCTGCTGTAACGATGGTACTTCTCGGCAAACATTCAACGGCCTCCAATAACACCTTCCAGTGTTGGCTCGCTGTGTCATGAAGTTTCTCTGTATCAGCAGCAGTATCGCCGTAGGAATAGTTGATGCAGTAACAGTTTGGACGAGCTGAGCACTTAGCTAAACTACCCTCTATAACTCCTTTTGCTTTTGAATGAGTAAATCGGGAGTTGGTATAGATTAATAACGGTTGAATGGCAATCAAAACAAATAAGATAATCAACACGATTTGGACCTGGTGCAAAATGCTAGGAATTAGCCGGTAAACGACCTCGTGTTTGAGCAGCCGCATTGGGAGTGTTCTGAAAAGAGTGGACGATTCGTAGCATCCTCAGAACTAACAATACGTAATAGGTGATATCAATTTGCCACCAACGCAGACCGCTACGAGCACTTGCAGGAAACTTGTGGTGATTGTTGTGCCAGCCTTCACCTAATGTGAACAAGGATAGCAGCCAGTTATTGCGGCTGTGATCGCGCACTTTAAAGTCCTGTGTCCCGAGTAGGTGTGCAAGCGAGTTTATTGCAAATGTCATGTGGTAAAGGCATACGGTAGAAATCACTCCACCCCAAACGACCAATTGCCAGCCATTGGTTGCAAATCCAGCGGATTGAAAATATTCACCTAGCAGAAATAAGGAACAAAATAAGCATAACGGTACGAACCAATCAAATTTATCGAGGAAACGCAATTCCGGAAATGCCGCAAAATCCTTTATCGCTTTGTGATCTGATCGATAATTCTTCTTGGTCATGAACCAACCAACATGACTCCACCAGAAACCATGCTGATGTGGAGAGTGGACATCTAAGTCTGAGTCCGAATGCATATGGTGCTTGCGGTGATGAGCGGCCCACCATAATGGCCCTCTCTGGATCGCTGAATTTCCAAGGCATGCGCCGAGAAATTGAACGACACGACTGGTTTTAAATGCTCGATGGGAGAAGTAACGATGGTAGAAAGCGGTAATTCCGAACATTCTTAATAAATATAGGGTTACCGCCACTACGACAGCCGTTGTGCTAACACCTGTAAGGAAGGCTGTAAATACAGCCAAATGCATTAACAGAAACGGGGTTACTCGCAGCCACTGTATTTTATCGGAATCCATATATCGTGACTTCAACCAGGTAAATTATAAAACCTAGCCTGAAGTGGCACGGATCGCAATCATCAGCGCCAGTAGTTCCAACTCTATACGGGTTGAAGTATGGCAGTGTTTAACTGCAATATATGACCAATAAAATGCTTCTGACTAGTTTGCGGATGCTTCCCAAGACAAGCGGGTCAAATTTTTAAGATCGCGTATAAAAACCGATCCATTAATTACCGCCAAATGTGCCCAAGCAGGCTCGCCGCTGACTTTCAATTTATCCGCAATGTCAAACTTTGTCGGAGTCGCGTTTACTAGCAGAAGTGAGCCGTTTGCATCTAGTGCTAGAATTTGGCGACCATTAGTGACCATGCTCCAATATTCACCTTGAGGTGTCGATGTCCACTCAACATCTCCGTCGGACAAGTCCATACATACAACGCGACGATTGCGAAGGTGCATGTAAGCATGATTATCAATGATTACCGGCGATGACATATAACCCTGTATTGTGTTTCGCCAACGCTCAACGCTCTTAAATTTTCCATTTTCAAGCTTGATATCAAAAAAGAATGAGCCCCCACCGTAGCTTGAGGTGAAAAAACCATTCCCATGCTTGCATGGAGTGACAATATTCATACCCCGGAAGGCAGGAACCTCTTGTTGCCATAACAATTGTCCGGATTCTAGTGAAATACCACACAACGCAGATCGAGTCTGAGCCACTAGCTGTCTAACCCCGTGAATATCTTCAATAGTTGGCGAGGAAAAGGCACTACCGTTCATACCTCCAGCGTCCTTTGCCGCCCTCCAGATAATATCACCTGTTTTCGCATCTAGTCGACAGATGGATGCACCCGCCTGAACATATACACTACCTTCATGAGCTAAGGGTGAACTTACATATCCAAAGGATGGCAGCGAGGTGTTAAGTTCCTTGACGAAGTCCTTTTTCCAGACGATTTCCCCAGTTTTGACGTCTAAGCATACTAATACATCACGCATTCCAGCTACGAATAATCTTCCATCTGCATAGGCTGGAGTTGAGCGAATCCAGTCTCCGTTTGCCTTAGCAAAGAATGGAACGGCCATTGCACCTTCCCATTTTGTTTGCCAAACAGGCTTACCGCTATCCACGTTGAATGCTGTTACAACCTCATATTTTCGATCTTTAGTTTCGGTCGTGAATACCATGCCTTCAGCCACGACTGGTCCGGAGTAACTTGGTCCGTGTTGCGACTTCCATGCAACCTTAATCGCATCACCAGAAAGTGCTGTTGGCAGCTCCAAATCGGCAATTTTTCCGGTGCGGTTGGGCCCTCTCCATTGCGACCAATTGATTTGAGCATCCGCTACCGACGTAGAAATCATGAGTGCCGCAAGTGAAAAAATACAAGCACGCTTATATGAAAATGATCGCATTTGAGTTGCCTTTAAGCACGATATGTATTGATAGTTAACCATCTATAATGAGACCCTTACGCTAGACGGCATTTTTGCAACGACATTTTTACGTTTTTTTCTAGAATAGTTGATTTTTAGCCTGGCTCGGTTGTTCAGCAATCAAGCCCCACCCGAGAAATAGCCTCGAAATGAAAATTGCGGTAATCGGTAGCGGGATCTCTGGGCTCACAGCAGCGTTCTATCTGAGCCCAGATCATGAAGTAACAGTTTTTGAAAAAGATGAGACGTTAGGCGGGCATGTTAACACCATTTCTGTGGGATATCCTGAGTATTCCGTAGATATTGATACCGGCTTCATTGTTTTCAACCAGAAAACTTATCCGGGTTTCTGTAAATTGCTGGAAGAGTTGAACGTAACGGCCCGTCCCACAGACATGAGCTTTAGTGTTCAGTGCCAGAAAAGCGGTCTGGAATATTCTGGACACTCACTGTCTACATTCTTCGCGCAAAAAAAGAGGTTTTTCGACCCTGCACACTATCGGTTTTTGTCGGATATTCTGCGATTCAACAAAAAAGCCAAGGTAATTAACTCGTCACTAAGTCCCCAAATAACTGTCGGCGAGTTCTTCGAACAACATAGATTTAGTCGACGCTTTTACGAGAAATATTTTTTGCCTATGGCTGCAGCCATTTGGTCCTCTCCGGCTGAGAAAATTGTCGATTTTCCGTTTCGATCAATGATTGAATTTTATGAGAACCATGGAATGCTACAAATCAAAGACCGTCCTATCTGGTATGTGATCTCTGGGGGATCAAAAACATATGTCGATCGGATAGTTGAAACTTCAAATGCGAGATTTTTAACCAACACTCCTGTGCAACAAGTTGTCAAGCAAAATGATCAATTTCGCATATTGCTTGGTAATGGTGAGACGGATCAGGTATTCGACCATGTGATTGTAGCTTGCCACTCGGGTCAGGCTTTACGGATTGCCCACAACTGTTTGAGTGATTACCAAAAGAACATTTTGTCAGCGTTTGCGTACCAACCAAATACTGCTGTGTTGCACCGTGACTCGAGTTGGATGCCCAAACGCAGAAAAATCTGGTCGGCGTGGAATTACCATATACCTAAACAGGATAGCGCCTTTGCTACGCTGACATATGATATGAATATCTTGCAACAATTAGATTGTCCGGATAGACATTTCGTAACGCTAAACCCACAACATCCAATTGCGCCGGAGTGTGTTCTGCGTGAGTTTCAGTATGAGCATCCACTGTTTACTCGGGAACGGCATGAGGCACAAAGTCAGCACCATCAGTTGATTTGTCAGAATGGCCTATCGTTTTGTGGTGCCTATTGGGGACATGGATTTCATGAAGATGGACTTCAGAGTGGCATGGCAGTTGTTAATGCTATCGAAAGAGCAGGGGTAAATGCATAGTTGTATTTATCGCGGGACTGTTTTGCATAAAAGGTTGCGTGAGCGAGCTCATGCCTTTCGTTATGGATTGTATATGGTCTTTCTCGATCTGGGAGAGCTCGACCAGGTCTTTAAGCGAAGATTATTTTGGTCATGTAAATCGTTTAACCTCTTTTGGTTTCGGCGACGCGATCATTTGGGCGACCCTGCTACGCCCCTGATAGATTCGGTGAGAGATTTAGTTGAGCAGGAAACTGGAAATCGACCAGCAGGGGCTGTGCGGTTACTCACGAATTTGCGGCATTTCGGTTTTCAGATGAATCCAGTGTCGTTTTACTTTGTCTACAATGACGACAGCACTCCTTCGCTGGTAAATGTTGTGGCTGAAGTTCATAACACACCGTGGAATGAGCGTTACTGTTATGTTTTGGAGCCACAGCAATGGACCGGTCCTTTTGACGAACAGCGACGTCTGGAAAAGTCCTTGCATGTGTCGCCGTTTATGCCGATGAATCAGGATTATATCTGGCGATTTAACCAACCGGGAAAAGAACTGCTTGCCAGTGTTCGCGTAGTAGAAGAAGGAGCTCTGGCAATAAAGGCTTCTTTATTAATGCAGCGATTACCGCTTACACGTTGGCGATCATTTCAAATGTCTTGTCGGTTTCCGCTCATGCCTTTGCTCGTTTATGCTCGAATCTACTTGCAGGCGTTCAAATTGTTCCTTAAGAAGGTTACATTCTTCTCCCATCCAAAAAAGACTCGTCGAGAATCTAGTTGATAGGCTGTTCTGCTAGAAGGTGTTTTCATGAAGCAACGCTCTCCATTAATGCGTCGTGTGCTGAAAAAAGAGCTCGCATCTCTAGCAGACGTTTGCCTGAACATCACTGATCCCTGGGGTAGCTACGGTACCGCTGGTAATGCTTCAGATAGAGAAGCAGCAGTGCTGAAGGCTGGTTTGACGATTTCATCCCCGGAATTTTATCGCAAACTGCTTCGAGATGGCGAACTGGGGGTAGCAGATGCCTACATTGACGGTGTGTGGGATGCGGATGATCTTGTTAATGTGTTTAGGATCATGATTAGGTCTGAAGCAGCTAATCATCAGGTCAATAAACGTGTGTCAATAATAAAGCGACTGGCTCGTGCAATTCAAACATGGCGCAGGCAGAATTCCGTCAGTGGAAGTAAACGCAATATTCACGAGCACTATGATTTGGGCAATGACTTTTTCCAGTTATTTCTGGATGAGTCTTTAAATTACTCTTGTCTGGAATTTGAAAACGATTCAAGCACGTTGGAAGAGGCCGCTAATTTGAAGATGGATAATATCTGTCAGCAATTAAGCCTGCAACGAAATGATCACTTAATTGAAATTGGAACCGGTTGGGGGGGGATGGCTTGCTTTGCGGCGAAGAACTATGGATGCAAAGTAACCACAACAACAATTTCTACCGAACAATTCAATCACGTTAATGAGAAAGTAAAGGCGGAGAAGCTCGAGGCGTTGGTATCTCCGGTGAACGAGGATTACAGGCATTTGGATGGGCAATACGACAAATTGTTATCTATCGAAATGATCGAAGCGGTCGGGGAAAAGTTTCTGCCCCAATATTTTTCCGTTTGCGATCGTTTGCTTAAGCCAGGTGGTAAAGGGCTTATTCAGGCAATTCTTATTCGCGAACAAATCTTTGAAACATATCGTCGTGGGACGGATTTTATTCGCGAATTTGTATTTCCGGGAAGTTTTTTGCCATCCAATCGCCTGATTCTTCAAACAGTTGAAAGAAATACGAATCTTCAGTTACTAAATTATCGTGATATCACCGAACACTACGTTAAAACGTTGGCTAACTGGAGAGAAAGATTTCACAGCAATAGAACTGATATACAACGCTTGGGATTTGACGAACGTTTTATGCGGTTATGGGACTACTATCTGGCGTATTGCATAGCGGGTTTCGCAGAACGGCGTTGTAATGATGCCCAATTGACATTCTTAAAACTCTAGGGTTTAAATCAGATGCTAGTCCTCGTTCTGGGTTACATTTCGTGTGCTGTCGTGATGGGTATGCTTTGGCTTTGGCAGCGAAAGACTCAAAAGAGCAGCCTTGTTGATCTGGTGTGGACGATGTGTGTCGGTGTATTTGCGATTACGCCCATTTTGGTTAACCCGTTGCAGAATTACGCCCACCATTATGCTGTGATTGCCATGCTGTCTGTCTGGACGGTGCGATTAAGTCTAACTCTCTATCTGCGTTATCGGTTGTTGCCGGAAGATGCTCGTTATGAAAAAGCTAAAGGCCAATGGGGTGCAAATGCGCAGGCCAAGATGTTTGCGTTTTATCAATTGCAGGCAATCTTTGTCCTTTTATTTGCCACACCGTTCGTTGTCTTCTCTTTTGACCCGAAGCTGCCAGTTAGGCTAAGCATATATGATGTTATGGGGATCGTAGTCGCTGCGGTCTCATTTCTGGGCTTAACGATTTCAGATTATCAGCTTACGCTCCATCGAAAACTAAGGCTTGAAGGAGTAACCAACGAACGGATATGTAAATCCGGTTTGTGGAAGTATTCCAGACACCCGAATTACTTCTTTGAATGGCTTCATTGGTGCAGTTACCTGCCGTTGGCATTGCAGTTTAATTATGGCTGGTTATACGCGATTCACCCGTTGACAGTGCTATATCTCTTGCTGTTTAAAACAGGCATACCATTAACTGAGCGCCATATGGTTGAATCATATGGAGAGCATTATCGTGAATATCAAAGGCAAACATCCGCTTTTTTTCCTTGGCGGAAAAATGCAAATATTTAGGAGTTATGAATGATCGGCAAAGTCGGTATCGAATGTGCGGAACGAGGAATGTTGCCGGATTGGATCATTCGGCGTGGGATTCGTCGTTTATGTCGTGCAAGACTAAAGGCGATCAAGAGTGCTACATCACTTTATCCAGACAACTCCGAGCTGGGGCAAATTGCTTACGAGACAGAAGCAGCGAATCAACAGCATTATGAGTTGCCGCCGGAATTCTTCGAATTGGTTCTTGGTAGCCGACGTAAATACAGTTGTTGTTTCTTTGAATCATCGGATCAAAGCCTTGATGAGGCCGAAGTAAATTCGCTAAAAGCTAGTTGCGATCACGCGCAGGTCTACGATGGAGCAAATATTCTTGAACTAGGATGCGGCTGGGGCTCGTTAACCTTGTGGATGGCCGAATCTTTCCCAAATTCACAAATTACTGCTGTATCCAACTCGCAACCCCAGCGTAAGTTTATTGAGAAACGAGCTGCAGAAAGAAATCTATCTGATCGGATTCAAGTAATTACTGCAGATATCAATAGCTTTGCACCAAAACGTGTTTTTGACCGGATCGTATCGATCGAGATGTTCGAGCATGTTAGGAATCATGAGATGTTGTTTGAACGTATGTGGGACTGGCTGACCCCAGAAGGAAAGCTTTTTGTTCATGTGTTTTGCCATCGAGAGAAAACATATTTATTTGATGTGGAAGGGCCATCCGACTGGATGTCTGAATATTTTTTCACCGGTGGAATAATGCCGTCAGCGGAGTTGCTTCCGAAAATAGCAAATGGCTGGACCCTTGAGGACTCCTGGCTTTGGGATGGTAAGCAGTATCAGCTCACTGCGGAAGCCTGGTTGAGATTAATTGATCAGAACAAGCAAAAGGTTCTGGCTTGCTTAGCCGAACACTATGGCAAATATAGTCAACGGTGGTTTAATCGTTGGCGTATTTTCTTCTTGGCTGTTGCCGAGCTGTTTGGTTTTGCAGATGGGCAAGAATGGGTCGTTAAACATTATTTGTTTAAAAAGTAGATGTGACCTAGGCAATAAGTTGACCGAGGAAGTCAGTTAGTTGTCTTTGGGTTCAATCATCAATCGGCGAGCGCTCGTGTTGAGTGTTGCTAAGCAATCAAACATCTGCTGCATATTGTCACAGAATATACTTGCGCGAATATTCTTTCGCAGTTCACTGGTTAGAGCTCGTCCTCCAACAACGATTGGGGTGCCATGTGCCTTTTCCCAGATATCCGCCATATTGGCTGCAAAAGCATCCAATGGATCATTAATACTGCTAACACTAAGCCAAATCAATTCGGGTTGTAGGTTGTCAACGGCTGAAAGAATACTTTGTACTGGTAAATTTGCTCCAAGGAAGTTTGCTTTCCAACCAGCGTCCAGCAGCATTAATTCAACCATTAAAGACGGAAGTTCATAAGGATCACCAGATAATGCGCCACCAATAGCCATTGGGCCCTGTGGATTAATGGTTATCAGATCCCTTAAGCGAAGAAGCAGTTGCGATAAGTTTCTGCACGCGATGCGCTCCTGATACACATGTAGTTCGCCACACTCCCATTCGTCACCGATTCTTGCAAATACTGGTGTAATTACTTCATCTAGCAGGCTCGGTAAGCTTTTCCCGCCAACAAAAGCTAACGAGGTATGCATGAATGCCTCGTCAAGATTACCACAGGTTAAAGCATCGAAGATGATATTCTGTGTTAGTTCTGCATCTGAATGATCGATTGAGGCATTCTTGATCCCGAGAAGTTCCGGTTGATGTAATTCATATTTTGAAGACTTCACAAACCCTAGTAGCGTCGCTACTTCAATTCTTCGGTGTCCGCCAGGCGTTAGTTTGCTGGGGATTCGTCCGGTATCACACCATCTTTTAACGGATGATTCGCTTGCCCCTATTAGCTGAGCCATTTGTTTCGGAGATACAGAATTTACCACTGAATTATTCACGACTCATTTCTCGAAAGGTTGCACCTTAGTTGACGTAGTCCACTTCTATTTAGGTCATATTCTTACGCGAAAGGCTGGTAATCAAACAATAAATATCCAGGTTTCGAAAAATAACAGATAAATGACCGTTTTGAACGTTTTAGGTGTTGCAAATAACATGGTATAGCGATATAAATAGCATCACATGAACGTTATGAACGATTTTTATAGGGAGAAGATGACTGTGTTGGCGGAAATAAGTAAAAAAACACAAACAGCGGTGGTTGATCGTAGTCTTTATAAGAAACTCAATTTACTACTATCAAAGCTGTCGCTTCAAAATTGTTTTTTTGATGCCGTGCAATTTGGGGAAGAATACAGCATAAGAAGTTTGCTGGACTCGGTAATTGATGAAGATGACGGTGTGCCATATGAGACGCCTGAATACATCAAGTCATTAAATAGCTACACAAGTGACTTTTGCAGTTACAAGCTCGTTTCGCCCGAAATGGAATCAGATCTGTTTCTGAGAATTGGAGCCATAAAGCAGCATCTAATCGATATAAAAGCACGTGCTGCTAAAGACCAGATTAATCAGCAAGATATCTCAAATGCTAAACAGCTGGTGTCCTGCTATTTCACCTATCGAAATATTCTGATCCGTGCAAATGTGCGGTTGGTTATGTCTCTGGCGAAATCTTACATAAGTCCGCGCATGAGCTTCGATGAGCTATTGTCTGTAGGCATAGAGGCTCTTCCGTTATGTGTCGATCGTTTTAATGTTTTACTTGGATACCGATTTAGTACGTTTGCAACGACATGCGTAAGACGCCAAATGTTGCGTTATGTTCAGAAGCAACAAAAGCTTTCGTTAGCTGAAGATATTGGACCGGAGGTATTGGTCTCAGTTCCAGATTCCTCGCAAGGTGGTTTCTCCGATGATCCAAACGTCGTCCTAAACCTCATTGAAGCACTATTGAATCAACTCAACGCCCGTGAACGTGACGTCTTGGAGAATCGGTTTGGGATAAAGGGTCAGAAGCAGACTCTGCGGGTTATTGCTGAGAGGCTTGGTGTGTCTCACCAACGTGTACGTCAAATCGAAACTCACGCATTAAATAAGCTAAATCAACTCGCAAAGAGTAGCGAGTATGCTGATGCCTTAATGCCAATCGCGGGGTGAGACCGGTGCATTACCAGATATCAACCACGTTACCTGCAAGGCCTGAAGTAGCCTTTAAGTGGCACAGTAATCCGAAGCTGTTCTACCGTTTAGCACCACCTTGGAAGGCTCTTCAGGTTGAAACGTTAGCGGCTAATTTATCGAATGGAACCGAGACAGTATTTAGGGTGCCAATAGCTCCATTTATTGGTAGGAAGTGGGTGGCCGAACATTCAGATTACGCTCCCCCATTTCGATTTAGGGATACCCAGCGCAAGGGCCCCTTTGCCCACTGGACGCATCTGCATTCGTTTGGTGACAACTCCGACGGCACTTGTACACTTACAGATGAAATAGAATTTGCGCCGCCGTTGAAGATGCTAACAGAACCTATATTCCGTCGTACCTTGACAAGGATGATCGATAGTTTGTTTGCATACAGGCACCACACATCAGTGCAAGATGTGCAGTACGCGTCGGATTGGAAAGACAGCAAGCTATTGTCAATCGCGGTAACAGGCAGCAGTGGGGTGATTGGCCAGCGATTCTGCAATTTTGCCGAGACCTTAGGACACCAAATTACTCGTATCCACCGGGACGCAGGCTCAAGCGAAGGTGTTTACTGGGAACCATCTCGAGGGCAGGTAGATGCAGAGAAACTAGAAGGTTTTGATGCAATCGTTCATCTAGCCGGTGAAAATATAGCAGGTAAAAGGTGGTCAACGAAGCAGAAACGCCGTATCCGGGATAGTAGAGTCTCTAGCACAGAGTTACTAGTTAAAACGGTTTCTGGACTGGCAAATCCACCTAAAGTCCTTGTTTCCGCATCGGCCATAGGAATTTATGGTGATAGGGGTGACGAAACGCTTGATGATGAAGCATCCCATTCTGACGAGACTTTCCTTTCTAGAACGGCGCAAGAGTGGGAGCAAGCCAGTGACTTACTGCGGCATAGTAATGTACGGCTTGTCAAAACACGATTTGGCATAGTTTTGTCCCCTCAGGGAGGAGCCTTGAAGGAATTGCTCCGGCCCTTTAACTTTTGCCTTGGAGGCAAAGTTGGTAACGGACGTCAGTACTGGAGTTGGGTTACTATTGACGATGTTGTCCAATCATTAATGTTCTGTCTGCAGAATAATGCCATTTCCGGACCTGTAAACGTGGTTTCCCCAAATGCATGTACCAATTTAGAGTTTGTGAAGGCTCTGGGGTCTGTGCTCAGGCGGCCAACGATTCTCCCTTTACCAGGCTTTGTAGCAAGAACTGTCTTAGGGGAAATGGCAGAAGAATTATTACTTCACAGCACGCGTGTTGTCCCAAATAAACTTTTGGAGCATGGTTATCAGTTCAGAGACCCGGTGCTGACCGATGCCTTATCGATCTTATTGGGGCGTTCAGGTAAGAATCATGATTAAAAAAGTTATTCCAGACAGTGCCGAATGCGTAGTTATTGGCGGGGGCCCAGCGGGTTCCACTGCTGCGACAATGCTCGCGCGTGAGGGTTTGAAGACGGTGGTATTTGAACGGTCTCGCTTTCCAAGACCCCATGTTGGCGAGTCATTGATGCCAGCTGCAAACGCAGTGTTTAAAGAACTAGGGGTAGCTGAAAAGCTTAGCAAGGCCGGATTCCCGAATAAAATTGGAGTGCAATTCGCATCTCGGTCGGGTAAAGAAACCAGCCCTTTTATTTTCGGGCGGCCTGAGAATGGCGGCCTGGAAGATACTTGGCATGTCGAACGGTCTGTTCTTGACCAAATATTACTTGAACATTCGGCAGAATGTGGAGCTACTGTCCTAGAAGGCTTTCGCGTGCAGAAGGTTATTTTTGGTGAGGACAATGAGGTAGTTGGAGTTCGTGTTACTGATGATGCTGGAAATCCAGTAGAAGTTCTAACCTCGCTAGTTGTGGATGCAAGTGGCCAGCAATCGTTCATAGCCAATAAGTTAGGCGTAAAAGAGTTTGACACATGTCGGAAGAATGCCTCGATTTGGACGTACTATGATTCTGCGGTGTCAATGTTCTCAGATCAGGTTTTGACTTTAATCGCACAAACAGAGTGTGGAGATTGTTGGTTTTGGCATATTCCAATATCCGAAAACCGCGTAAGTCTTGGCTTGGTTGGACCAAGGGAGATAATCCTGACTGGTGACTTGGAAGCTGCGCTTGAATCTAAGATTGAAGCCTGTCCTGCAATTCGAAAGAGACTTCAGGGGTTGCGGCGAGGCGATGAATTACACGTCGCGCGAGATTTTGCTTATACGGCAAGCAACGCAGCCGGAAATGGATCGGTTCTGGTCGGAGACGCACTCGGATTTATCGATCCGGTTTATTCGACTGGTGTATTTCTCGCTATCAAATCGGCCCAATTAGCAGCTGAGAATATTATCACGAGTATGTCTCGAGGTGATCTATCAGGTAACTCACTTGGCCAGTGGTATTCAGACTACAAAATGCGAGTGAGTTGGCTTCGCACGCTTGTGGAGTTGTTCTACGACAATTCATTCCATTTTGGTGATTTTATAAGAACGAATCCTTCACTTGCCTCAGAACTAGCGAGCCTCTTGACTGGAAATGTATTTGACCGGGACGCTCGCGATTTCATTAAGGCTGCTGACATTTATCGAGGAAAATAATGGATAGGAAAACGAGACAATACAAACGGCTAGTAGCGTCGCGTGTAAGAATTGCAATATCTGGCTGTTTAATCGGTGCAAAGGTTAGATATAACGGCGAGCACTGTCTTAAAAAACCACTAGCGGCATTATCATCAGAGCACATTGAGTTAATTCCTCTTTGCCCGGAGGTAGAGGCAGGTTTGAGTGTTCCTCGTGAACCGATTCGCTTAGTCCGTTTGGAGACTGGCAAAACCGGTGTATTTGGTTCCAATAGCAAACATGACTACACAACAGTACTCGAGAAATATTCTGAGACCAAAGTAGCATCTCTATCTCAAATGGACTTGGATGCTGCCATCATGAAGAGCAAAAGCCCTAGTTGTGGGATGGAACGTGTAAAAGTCTATCTTGAGAATGGTCATACAGATGTGCCAGCTCAAGGCGTGTTCACTTCAAGACTAATGAAGGCGAATCCACTGCTTGCCGTAGAAGAAGAAGGCAGGCTTAACGATTTGGGGTTGCGTGAATCGTTTTTTACTCGGGCATTCGCTACCAGAAGACTTAAAGACGCGTTTACCGGCGATTGGACTCGTCGAGATGTCATGGAGTTTCATCGACAAGAGAAATTTCTATTGCTAGCACACGATGAAGCCTGTTACCGAGAACTTGGAAGACTCGTTGGGCATATCTGTGACTTTACGGCTGATGACTTCAAGACTCAATACATGAACTTGTTTCAGTTGGCATTAACCCATAAGCCAACGGTGTCTAAACACTACAACGTCTTACAGCACCTTTATGGTTTCCTTAAATCAAGCCTGGCCCCAAATGCCAAGTTGCTGTTCAGGGAAATGCTTGTTGAGTTTAAAGAGCTGTTTTTACCTCTGTCGGTAGTCATGTCAACCTTAAAAGTACTGACTAAACAAGCCGAATGTGGTTATGTGGATTCGCAAACCTATTTGAACCCGTTTCCACGCGTCGCCACCTTTAAAGCATAGTAACTTAATTTAATCTTTGTCTTCGTTTGACTTGCCCAGATCGAAAACTGCATTGCCAGATATATATCAAATTATGGATCCCCAATTAGACCACCGCATTGTTATGTGTAATGGACGATCAGAGCAAACTGATGGGGAATATGTACTCTATTGGATGGCATTCAATCGCCGACCAGAAAACAACTTTTCACTTCAGATTGCAGTTGATAAGGCTATCGCCCTCAATAAGCCATTGCTGATCCTAGAGACATTATGGCTCGATTATCCAAATGCATCAGCACGATTCCATAAATTTGTTCTCGATGGAATGAAAGATAATGAGCGAGCATTTAGAGAATCACCTGTCACCTATATAGGTTACGTCGAGCGAGATGTTGCGTTACGTGAAAGACTTCTGCAAAAATTAGCGAGTAATGCGTGCCTTGTCGTCACGGATGCTTTTCCGTGTGAACACATGGAAACACTGATAAAGGAATTAAACACGTTAACAAGCGTCTCTATATTGGCAGTGGATTCGAATGGAATACTGCCCGTGATGGTGCCCGAAAAAGCATTCACCACTGCGTATTCATTTAGGCGTTACCTACAGAAGAATCTACACGAGCACCTTCTGTGCTTTCCACGCATAACACCCTGTTCGGGGCAAGTGTTACCAAAAGCGCCGGATGTTTCTAGTTTGGGTCTGACGGCATGGGGTTGTGTTGATGGCAACAGTTCGATTATTAGTGCTAATCTGAAAAGCTTGCCAATTAATCATGCGGTACCCCCAGCTACCCTCTCTGGCGGGCGGCGAGCGGGACTGGAAATTCTTAAAGAATTTGTATCGTTTAAGCTTCGGAACTATGCGTCGCAACGCAATTCAATTGACGAATGCTCTGCAAGTGGGTTATCGCCCTATCTACATTTTGGACATATTAGCTCCCACGATATCTTTACAGCGGTCATGCAAAAAGTCGGATGGACACCAGCTTGCCTGCATCATGACAACGTGTCAGGTAAACGCCTTGGGTGGTGGGGATTGGATGAGGATGTGGAGTCGTTTCTCGATCAGCTAATCACCTGGCGGGAAATTGGCTTTAATGCTGCGTATAAGCTCAACAACTTTGACAAGTACGAATCATTGCCAGTTTGGGCGAAGACAACTCTGGCGGATCATGAATTGGACTTGAGGACGCATTTGTATCAGATCCATGAGTTAGAAAATGCAGAAACGCATGACGAGATCTGGAACGCGGCGCAGCGGCAGTTAGTTAAAGAAGGTCGCATGCACAACTATTTGAGGATGCTTTGGGGAAAGAAGGTTCTTGAATGGTCGCGATCAAGCCAAGAAGCGTTAGAACGACTAATCTATCTCAACAATAAGTATGCTTTGGATGGGAATAACCCGAATTCGTACTCGGGCATCTTTTGGTGTTTTGGTAGGTACGACCGCGCCTGGGGACCAGAAAGGCCGATTTTTGGAAAGGTTCGTTATATGACCAGCAAAAATACTGCTCGTAAACTCCGCCTAGCTGAGTATTTGTCTCGGTATCAGCGCCGAGAGCCGCTTGAGGTGTAATATCAGGAAACAGGTCTGAAAGGTTGTTTAAGAATCAGAAACCAAAAGAACATTTGTAAAACTTAAGACGTAACAATATCACATTTGAAATTACTTTTAGCTATTTGAATCGCTGGGGCCGCGATTGAGAGGATGAAATTATGATTAGCACTTCCTGCCCCGTTAATGTTTTCGATTACATTAAGGCATTCGGTGTCGATGAGGGGTTTAAGCCCACAAAGCTGCCAACTCCTACTGCGGCAGCTCCAGGATCAATAGAGAAAATGGATGTCCTGAAGCAGAGATTAGAAAATGGTGAGGAGATGTTCCATCACCTCGATCGCTGTAACTATGACAACTTGATTGCCGCGATTAAACCTTACGCATCGCGCTACCAAAGTTTTTAAATCAGATAAAGACTAGGTGCTCTAGCACAATGGAGGATTGTTATGGAGAACATTGTAAGAAACGTTTTACTGATGATTGGCGGTGTCTACGTCTTGTTAGGTCTGTGGTGCGTGTTTTTACCTGAAAAGACATCCAAGGCAGTTGGATTTGACTTGTTGCCAGGCCAAGGGCAATCCGAATTCTTTACGGTTTATGGTGGGCTCGAGGTTGTACTTGGCTTGCTCTTGATTGTGCCACTTTTTGCTAACGGCGACGTCAGAACAGTCTTGATGGGATGTGTTCTCTTGCATGGTGGATTGGTATTATTCAGGTCTGTAAGCTTTTTTCTTTACAGCGGCTTTGCAACAACAACTTACATTTTGGCGACGGTTGAATGGGTCATATTTCTAGCTTCAACTATCCTGTTTTACTTGTTTAAACAAGAAAGCTAATGACGATCGACAATAACAATGAATACGATGCCTTGTTAGTGGTTTCGTTTGGTGGACCGGAGGGCAAGGATGATGTAATTCCCTTCCTGGAAAATGTGTTGCGTGGTAAACCAGTGCCGCGTGAACGCATGCTTGAGGTCGCGGAGCACTATTACCACTTCGAGGGAATTAGCCCGATTAATCAGCAGAATCGAGAACTTATTGCTGCATTGGAAAACAGGCTTAAGGAGTTGAATGTTGATCTTCCTGTATACTGGGGAAATCGAAATTGGCACCCGTTGTTGCCAGATACGTTTGAGCAAATGAAAAACGATGGTATCACGAATGCATTAGTGTTCGTGACATCGGCTTACAGTTCGTATTCTGGTTGTCGGCAGTACCGTGAAAATATACAAGATGCCCAGCTAGCACTTGGTCAGGATGCAGCAGTCACAGGCAAGATACGAGTGTTCTACAACCACCCCGGATTTGTCGAGCCGATGGCTAAATATACCTCGGATGCCATCGCGACTTTGAGTACCCAATCGGATGCTGATGTGCAGGTGATATTTACAGCCCACAGTATTCCTAATTCAATGGCCTGTAATTGTAGCTATGAGGCACAACTGACTGAAACGGCCCGTCTCATTATGGACGTCGTAGGGAACTACTCATGGAAGTTAGTGTATCAGAGTCGTAGTGGATCTCCGTCCATACCGTGGCTTGAGCCAGACGTCTGTGACTACATCGACCAATTAGCAGATGAGACTTCGAAAAAGGCCATTGTAGTTGTTCCGATTGGTTTTATTTCTGACCATATGGAGGTGTTGTTTGACCTTGATATTGAAGCCAAGGAGAAATGCAGATCATTGGGCATAGAAATGGCGCGTGTACCGACAGTTGGTACACACCCCCAATTTATCGACATGATTGTTGAGCTGATTAGAGAAAGAACTGATGGCGTTGAACGTCGCGCTTTGGGGGATCTCGGACCAAGCCATGATGTGTGTCCGCAAGATTGCTGCCTTTATACGCCGCGAAGACCATCAAGTAGCAATTAAGTCATTCGGGTGTTATTTTCAGGTGCCTGGCATTCCCCAGGAAATAGACGAACGATTGATCAGAGGGTCTCGATGACACGAAGAGCAGTTGCTCGCCCACTGCCCAAAGCATTGTTAATGCTTGGCACACTAAGGTAGTCGCCACACAAGCTAATGGAATCTGGCGGGAACAACGGCTTGCAGTCTATCGGTGGAAGCGCGTCGGGAATCTGCATGTGAGTGATTACCTGCCAATCGTTAACAACTGCTGAGAATAGTTCTCGCAGCACGTTTTTTGTTTCAGCACGGATCTCGGCCTGATTGGCATCTAACCCTGGTGCTAAGCCTACACAGATCAGTGCATTGCCATTGCTCGAGTAACCAGCATGCAAGTTTGTGGGGATCGAAACAGTTCGAACGAATTTCTGATCGCAGCCGGCTAGAAATAATATTGGCAGCTCAAAGGGTGGTTCAGGTGCTTCGTAGTAAATGCAACTTGCTTTGCGCCCATGGTGGTTCTTATCATCCGCTGCAAGTAAATCTTGCGCTTTCGAATATGGCACAGCGAGAACCACGTTTTTTGCTGCGATTAGTTCTCCATCTTCGAATTCGACGGCATTTTCGGTTATTTGCTTAGCGGCTTTGTTTAGGACGAGTTGGTTCTTATCGAGTAGATCAACCATGCTATCGGGTATTGCTTGCATGCCATTTTCGGGTAGCCCTCCCGAACCACTCGCAAAGAACGGAAAAAGCTCGAAGAAGTGTGTTGCCGGTACGCTCTGCAGATCCGCTAGAAAGACCGACTCCCAGAATGGGTACATGAACTCGCTGTTAAAGCGTGATGTAAACGACCCCGCTAGATAATCTGCCACGCTGGCGGGTTCTGTTCGTTGAGTTCGCTCTAAGCCCTTTTGCATTTTTAATCTAAATAATCGCCATTTGTCACAAAATGTGCCAATGTCTGATGTGAGCATCTTCCAGAAGGCCCATAATTTTCTTTTGTCTTTTGACGGGTCAAGCAAAAACCGATTGCCTCGGGATGTATGTACCATTGCTCCCGACATGAAGGGTTTAAAATTTAGAGAGGCCAGTTCTATGAGGGATGTTACTTCCGTGTATGAATCAAGCAACACCTGGAAGCCCCGATCTAGAACAAAGCCGTCAAAGTATTGTGATGAACATCGTCCACCAAAATGATCGTTGCTTTCGCATAATTTGTAGCTAACGCCTTGGCGTGCAAATTCAATAGCGCACCGCAACCCACTAATGCCGCCGCCAACGATTATGGCATCAAGCATGTTTGTTCCTTAGCAAATAAATGACACAACGTACGCTATGCCATGGTAAGAGGCATGTGGACTTAGTCAAACGGGAGAATGAAGTGGATTTGCTATTTTAAAGGATCGCTAAAAATACCACTCTACAGAAATGTGCGGTATAGCTTCATGAGGTCTGGAAGTCGTCATCAAATATAAATAGCGATAGACATTGATATTAGTAGTATGGACAGGGCAGGTAAAGCTTTTCTTGGGCTATCACTCCGTACACGAAAATGCGAAACCACTGCTACTAGCATTAGAAATGCCATTGCTGTTGCGGCTGGCCGCACAATTGGGGCATACCAAATTCCACTGAGGAGAAATAATGCTAAGAGCACTTTGAGGATACCAACTGGAAACAATAACCAATCTGGAAAACCATAGACTGCAAATTCTTCTCGCATTGTTTTTGCATCTCCACCACGGTAATTCGTATCTCTATTAGCACGTACTAACCAAACCATCAAAATTGTCACGCCTACTACCACTTGAGCGATCTGTAAATAAGTCCCCATCTGTTTCTGTCCTTCTTGTTCTTTTTTGTACTAACTGGTGCTGTAGAGGAGCGTAGCTGAAAACTTCTAATATCCATCGACGGTAGCATGCTTCACAAGAAGTATTGTCACGGTAAGCGAAGCTGAAGCGACTATTGCCCCAAATATAAAAATCACTAAATCGATCACCTTTTTTCTCCTGATGTCTGGAGCATAAGACTCCCAAGGGCGAGTATTGAGGGCACCCAGATACCCACGAACACAGCCTCATCTCGATAATCCAAGAACCACAGAGATACGGAGAGGACAAAAGAAATCCCACTTGAAAGTAGGTAAACTAGCCGTGCTTTTCGTTTGGACATGGGATCTCCTTAAATACTTTGACTGACGAACAGGCAC
>MDTE01197377.1_pt1 | contig 21896 bp, 17 predicted proteins | sample 811231 | NCBI WGS metagenome assembly MDTE01 (sample SAMN05326651, study PRJNA326480) | marine metagenome | isolation source: seawater | place: Indian Ocean: Red Sea | collected 2010 | reverse complement strand
CCTGATAGATGGCTCGAACATCGCTGACGGAGATGTTCTCGTAGGCTTGGCTTCATCCGGGTTGCATACGAATGGCTATACGCTGGCTCGGAAGATCGTCTTTGAAGTAATGGGATTGGACGTTTTAGATGAATTTCCGGGCACGGATCGGACTGTGGGTGAAGAGCTTCTGACTGTCCACCGAAGTTATTTGAAGATGCTTGAGGGGCCTCTGAATGCAGGAGTCGTTCATGGGCTTGCCCATGTGACTGGGGGCGGGATCCCGGGGAACCTGCCCCGTGTCCTTCCTAGGGGGCTTGGTGCCATTGTCGATCGTGATGCATGGCCTGTTCCGGGGGTCTTCCAGACCTTACAGGAGGCCGGTGGGGTTGACCGAAGCGAGATGGATCGAGTGTTCAATATGGGTGTCGGAATGCTCGTCGTGGTCGCACCAGGGGATGCGGCGGCAATAGATGACGCAGCCAGGGAGTACGGTTTCGAAAGTTGGACGATAGGAACTGTCGGAGCGGGCTCGGAGGTGAGCTTAAGGTGAGGTGCCACCGGGAGAACCGGTTGGTTTGGGCGGCGTGGGTAGGGGTGTTCGTCACCATGACGATTTTGGTTTCACCAGGATATGCGCAAACGCCGGTTCAGTTAGAGACCGCCTGCGAGAGGGCCGGTGGAGCCACTCGCGTCTGTGTCGCAGCCGCTATCGGCGCGGAGGCATTACACTCGCAGGTGGGTCTGCTAGCGGGAATTGGGGCAGAGGTTCCAGGCACAGCGACGACATTAGGCACTCGAGTCGGAGGCGGGCCACGCGTAAGCTTTTCGGTGGGACTTGGCTTTGTGAAAATGTCGTTTCCCGACCTTACGGATCCGTTAGTCACTCGAGAAGCAGGTGCGATAGCCTCGAGCGTTCAGGGTCGGGTCGTAGCCGGTATTTTTGAGGGTTTTAGACTGATGCCTACGGTGGGCGGATTTCTTTCTTTAGATGTTATCGGGCAAGGGAGCCTCTTTTTTCTCCCAGAGAATGAGGGGATCAGTCAGGCACTTCACTCATATTCAGCCGCGCTCCGGATCGGTGTCTTGCGCGAGGGATTCACAGTGCCGGGTATTTCCGTTTCGGTGGCAAAAAGATTCCCTGACGATGTAGAATATTTGGGGACAGGAAGCCCGGGTGCTATCAGCCTTGCTCCGAAGGTGACCGCGTACCGTGCAACGGTCGGTAAAGACATTTACGCTCTAGAATGGTCAGCTGGCATCGGGTTCGAGGAATATGTTTCAGATGTCACGCTTGACGTCCTGAAGAGCCGGGATTCGGGTGGGCATGCTCGAGCCAATGGACCAATACGGTCTGATCGGTTCATCTATTTCGGTAGCGCTTCGACAACGATCGGGATTCTTCTCAACCTGGCTTTGGAGGTCGGCTGGGCTGAGGGCTTTGATAGGTCTATGAGTTGGGACGGCCCACATGACCCATCCTCCGGTACGTTGTTCGGAGGTCTCTCTGTCCGCGTGACGATGTAGTCGATGGACTTACTTCCCGACCTGGTCTCACTTGATCGCGCCGATGAGGTTTTTCTGGAGCGGGCGAGGGTGATCGCACACGGAGGCTGGGGCATGGTGCATCCAAACCCAATGGTGGGTTGCGTCTTGGTTAAGGATGGCCGCGTAGTGAGTGAAGCGTATCATGAGGTTTTCGGTGGTCCCCATGCGGAGGCGTTGGCTCTTGAGCGAGCGGGATCTGAGGCTGAAGGAAGTACGGCGTATGTTAGTCTTGAGCCCTGCAATCATTTCGGGAAAACTCCTCCTTGCGCGCAGGCTCTGTCACGGGCGGGGGTTCGTCGCGTCGTATTCGGGGCAACTGACCCAGGGGTGAGTTCTGGAGGTGGGGCGGAGACCCTGCGGGAAGCGGGGGTCGAGGTTGTTGGGCCGGTATGGAACTCTAGGGCAGCACGAACTGAGAATCCCTTCTTCCTGCACACTGCTCGAGGTAGGCGACCCTTTGTGGCTCTGAAGTTGGCCATGAGCTTGGACTCGAGGATAGCGTCGGCTCCAGGTGCAAGTACGCGAATTACTGGGACGGAAGCAGAGCATGAGGTTCATCGGATCCGAACAGGGTTCGACTCCATTATGGTTGGTGCTGGAACGCTAAGGGTGGATAACCCTAGGTTGACGCCAAGACTGGTGGCTCCGGGTCGTGAGTCGGTCGGGCGAATCGTCCTGCTCCCCGACGGAGAAATGGACTCTGAAGCGGCAATATTAGAGGATATCAATAGCTCACCCCTGCATGTCTTTTGTCGGGAGACCGCGTCCGCGACGGCCTTGGATCGGTTGGAGTCGTCAGGTGTGTACGTACACCGAGTTGCGGCAGATTCTGAAGAGAGTGCATTACTAGACCTAGACGCTGTTCTTGGTCGATGCCATGAGCTGGGCCTTAAGTCTATTCTCTGCGAGGGAGGGGCTCGCCTAGCCGGAAGCTTACTTCATCTCTCTTTGGTGGACCGTATCTACCTATTTATTGCACCTTTCACTCTTGGCGGGACGGGGCTCCCAGCTTTCGGAGATGACGCTTATGAGGTGGAATGGAAGCAATACGGCTTAGCGTGCCGACCGTCAGTCTTCGGTGCTGATACACTTATCACTCTCGACCGGTTTGTGGATTGATGTTTACTGGGATCGTTCAGGCGATGGGTACAGTAGTAGATCTAGTAGACTCGGGTTCGAAGCGTCGCTTCAGTGTCCAAGTCCCAGAGTTCGTGGGCCAATTGTCGCTAGGTGAATCGGTTTCCGTGGATGGAGCGTGCTTGACGGTAGCGGGTTTAGTCGATGCAGGTTTTTTTGTCGACGTGATCAAGCCGACATTGGATCGTACAATCGCCGGAACGTATCAGGAGGGGAGTATCGTAAACCTGGAACGAGCACTTCGAATGAGCGATAGAATAAGTGGTCATATCGTTCAAGGACATGTGGATACAGTCGGTCACTTAAGGTCAAGCGTTAGGGATGGGAACTCGTGGATCCTCGATTTCAACATACCCGGCGCTGTTCTGTCAGAGACGATAAATCACGGGTCGATCGCGCTGAACGGGGTCAGCTTGACGGTGAGCGAACTTGTTGAAGAGCAGGGGGTTCGTATTGGAATGATTCCCCACACTTATGAACACACAAACCTTGGGCGACTGGTACCCGGTGATCCAGTCAACGTTGAAGGTGATTTTATTGGAAAGTACGTGTCTCGAATTATGGCTCGTCGAGGTAATCCCGAGCCGGCTAGCGGATTGTGAGAGGTATTTGAAATGAAGTTCGACAGCGTAGAAGATGCTATCGAAGATATCCGCCGAGGGCGGATGGTTATCGTGGCTGACGATGAAGACAGGGAGAACGAGGGTGACCTCGTGATGGCAGCTTCGATGATTACACCGCAGGCAGTCAACTTTATGGCGGAACACGGACGTGGGTTGATCTGCGTCACAATGTTGCCGGATCTTGCGGATCAGTTAGATCTTCCGCTGATGACAGATCGCAACACCGATCCTCATCAAACAGCCTTCACCATTTCAGTGGATGCGCATACGAAGTATGGCGTAACCACTGGCATTAGCGCACAGGATCGGGCGAAGACAATCGAATTACTAGCGAGTGAAGAGACGGTGCCAGAGGATTTCCGCCGGCCGGGCCATGTCTTTCCGCTACGGGCAAAGCCTGGGGGTGTTCTGCGCAGAGTGGGGCAGACCGAGGCTTCTGTTGACTTGTCCCTTTTAGCTGGGTTGCCTCCGGTTGGTGTGATTTGTGAGATCCTTGACGCGGACGGCACTATGGCGCGTCGTCCGAAGTTGGAAGAATTTGCCGCAGAGCATGAACTTAAGTTCATCACTGTGGCACAACTGGTTCGTTACCGCTTGACCCGCACGAGGCTCGTGGAGCGGATCGCCGTCGCAAGTATGCCAAGCGCTTATGGTGACTTCGACATCATCGGCTATAGCACGGAGATGGACGGACGAGAGCATATCGCTCTAGTAAAAGGTAATCTGGATGAGGTGGATAACGTGCTAGTGCGGATGCACTCCGAGTGTCTCACGGGCGACGTGTTTGGATCGAAGCGTTGTGACTGCGGAGAGCAGCTTCAAGCGGCAATGCGACAGATCGATAAAGAAGGTGCTGGGGCTATAGTGTATCTTCGTCAGGAGGGTCGAGGTATCGGATTAGGGAACAAGTTGAAGGCATACCACCTGCAAGATGGAGGGTTGGATACGGTAGAGGCCAACGAAGAGCTTGGTTTTAAACCCGATCTTAGGGATTACGGAATCGGGGCGCAGATCCTTCTGGACTTGGGAATTCAATCGATGCGGTTATTAACAAATAATCCTCGCAAGGTGGTTGGCCTTGACGGGTACGATCTCGAAATCACCGGACGTGAACCTTTGCTTGTAGAGCCGGGTGAGTACAACAGCGATTATTTAGCCACAAAGAAGGCCAAGCTAGGACACATCTTGTGAGCATCGGGGGCTCTCCGATAGAAAGCCGTCGAGGTGTACTAGATGCGAGCGGTCTTCGTGTGGCCGTCATCACAGCAAGATTCAACAAAGAGGTCACTGACGGACTGCTCCAGGGGGCATTACAAGCTCTAGCGGAGCACGGTGTTCGAGACGAAGACGTTGTGAGTTTTCGCGTTCCTGGAGCGTGGGAGCTTTCTCAGGCGGCGACTCAAGCGGTTGAGGCAGAGAGGTTCGATGCTGTCGTGACCCTAGGCTGCGTGATACGGGGAGAGACACCTCATTTCGACTATGTATGTCAAGAAGCTTCGAGGGGTCTGGGTGTGGTAGCCCGATCAGCTGAGATTCCGGTGGTGTTCGGTGTACTAACGACGGACACCTTGGAACAGGCTAAAGCTCGAGCTGGGTCCGGAGTGGAGAATAAGGGCTATGAATCGGCGATAGCTGCAATTGAAATGGTGAGCGTAATACGGGAAATTCGGGCCCAAGAGTGAACTCTCAAGGGACGGAGCCTCTCAAGAAGCTTGAACGGTCGGAGCGGATCGACCGAAGTCGGGCCCGTGCGTGGGCGCTGCAGATTCACTATCGCTGGGAAAGTAACGGCCTCGAGGGATCTCTTCGTGACGTGTTAATGGATATGACCGCTACACGACGCATCTCGCCGAGACGCCTTCCATACATAAGGAAGCTTTTGCTGCTTTTGGATGAGCATCTCGCAGAGATCGATGGCACATTGCGTTGCTATCTGGATAATTGGAGCTTGGATCGCTTGTCACGTATCGATCGAGCGGTGCTGAGACTCGGTGCAGTTGAGCTTTTGTACTTAGAAGAGATCCCCCAAAAAGTAGCTATCCAAGAAGCGATTCTTCTTGCGGAGGCGTATGGGGGCGATGAGTCACCGCGTTTCGTAAACGGCGTTTTAGACGCGCTCTACAAGGGGAACGCGAGCGGGGTCTGACCCCGCCGCTTATCCGGTCTCGGTAGCCTTGCGGATTCTCGTCGTTAACTGGCTTGATCGCGAGAACCCGCAAGCGGGAGGTGCAGAGGAACACCTGCACCAGATTTTCGGCCGACTAGTTGAGGAGGGGCATCAGGTAACCGCCCTAGTGTCCGGTTGGCCAGGATGCATTGGGCGGATTAATATCGACGGTATCGAGGTGCACCGAACAGGCAGCCGCTACACCTTTCCGGTATCCGCCCCAAAATACTATCGTCGACACCTTCTCGGTTGCGACTTCGACGTGGTCGTCGAAGATCTAAACAAGGTGCCACTGTTTGCACCTTTATGGACTAAGTCCCCTGTTCTGCTTGTGGCACATCATCTCTTCGGCAGGACGGCATTTCAGGCTGCTAGTGCGCCAATCGCCATAGCGACCGTTCTGTTGGAGAGATTGATTCCCTTCTTTTATAAGGGCACTCCCACCGTGGCGGTTTCTGAGGGCACGAAGAGAGATTTGGTTGACCGCGGCCTACGCCCGGATGACATCGATGTGATTCCCAATGGGATTGATGTAACCCTCTATACACCTCTCTCTGATTCGAAGACACTACAGCCGACGATCCTGTTTCTGGGGCGGTTGAAGCGATATAAACGGGTAGACCTGATCATCCAAGCGGTTGCAGAACTGGGGATCCGGGGAATTCATGTTCAGTTGCGGGTTGCCGGCACTGGCGAGGAGGCTCCTGAGCTTTTTAAGCTTGTGAAACGTTTGGGCGTGGAAGATCGAGTTGAGCTCATGGGGTTTATAAAAGATTCTAAGAAGCTGGAGTTATTGCAGAGTTCATGGGTCCATGTCCTTCCGTCTCCGAAAGAAGGCTGGGGTATTTCTGTCATGGAAGCTGCGGCTTGCGGGACGCCCTCTGTAGCGAGCGACGCCCCCGGGCTTCGCGAATCTGTTCTTCACGAAGTGACGGGTTTGCTCGTGCAGCATGGTGATGTCGGAGCGCTAGCTGAAGCGATCGAAGCACTGGTCTCTGATGCTAAGCAGAGGCAGCGGATGTCCGATTCTGCTCGGCAGTTCGCTGAGAGCTTTTCCTGGAATGTTTCGGCCCGCAGGTTTGAAGTAGTGCTTGGTCGGGTGTCCGGTCTCGCTGACGATTGAGTAGGGTCATAACAAGCTTTGTCCCGGCGTGATGTGTTGAATGGTGATCACTTCACAGGAAGTCGACTGCAGGGGACACGTACTTCAGCAGGATCACTGTTGTCTATTGCTCTCGGAGCTTGTCGCGTTCGAGGTGATTGGGTAGGATTTTTCGCACTTTCCGAGCTAATCTCGGAGTCGCGGGCAAACTGAAGCCGCCTAAGCCGGAGCCGCTCTTGGGTACAACACTCTTCACTTCTGAATCGGTGACCGAAGGCCATCCAGACAAGATGGCCGACCAGATTTCAGACTCGGTACTCGACCATATGCTTGCCCAGGATCCGGACTCGCGCGTGGCTTGTGAGACCCTTGTAACGACCGGACTTGCTCTTCTTGCTGGTGAGGTCACGACAAAAGGTTATGTGAACCTTCCGGAGGTGGTTCGCGGCACATTGGGTAGAATCGGGTATAACGACTCCGCTTGTGGTATCGATGCGGCGACATGTTCGGTGCTGACCAGTCTAGACCCTCAGTCTGATCATATCGCGATGGGTGTCGATCACGGTGGTGCAGGTGATCAAGGGATGATGTTTGGCTATGCCTCAGACGAGACACCGGAACTCATGCCACCAACAATCCAATATGCTCATGCGCTAACCCGGCGACTAGCACAAGTCCGCCACAATGGTGAATTGCCGTGGGTGCGCCCGGATGGAAAGTCTCAGGTGACCATAGAGTTCGATCCTGAGAATAGGCCAGTTCGTATCCACACAGTCGTGATAAGTACTCAACATGACGAGAAGGTGTCGCATGAAGAGATAGAAGCAGAGATCTTGGACAAGGTGATTAGGCCGACTCTCCCGGGGAGCCTTTACGATCCCGAGGACTGCGCGCATCACGTGAATCCCACCGGCCTGTTTGTGATCGGAGGCCCACATGGAGATGCCGGTCTTACGGGAAGAAAGATCATCGTAGATACATACGGTGGTATTGGTAGGCACGGTGGTGGGGCGTTTTCGGGTAAGGACGCTACCAAGGTGGATAGGTCGGCTGCGTACGCGGCGCGATGGGCCGCGAAGAATGTAGTCGCCTCTGGCCTAGCCAGTCGTTGCGAAATTCAATTGGCTTATGCGATTGGCGTTGTTGAACCCGTATCAGTTCACGTAACTACGTTCGGTACCGGAGAGCTCTCGGATGAAGCGCTTTCAAAGGCGGTTTCTGAAGTCTTCGACTTTCGTCCACGATCGATAATAGAAGTCTTAGGCCTAAGGAATCCGATCTTTACCCCCACCGCGGCTTACGGTCATTTCGGTCGGGAACCTGAGATGAAGATCCCGGATGTTAAGAAAGCTGAAGATGAGGTGCTTTTCTTCCCTTGGGAGGAAACGAACCGCGTGGAAGACCTCAAAACAGCAGTGGGAGTCTAGCGGTAAGGACGTCGTAAGAGGTTGGGAGAACCCCTGAGCCATTGGGGAGTATTGAAGTTTAAGGGTGAAAGTTTTTCAGACGTCACCAAAAGTATCCCATCCCCTTTGGAGGAGCCCGATTAGTGCTGGTTGAAGTCAGAGTTCAGAGTCTCGCACTGGATCGAAATACGAACACCCCTGTTGTGATCCTCCAAGAACTAGATGGTGACAGGGTGTTGCCGATATGGATCGGGCCTGCGGAAGCCAGCTCAATAGCGATGCGGCTGGCAGACATTGATAGCCCAAGGCCACTAACGCATGACTTGTTCTGTTCACTGTTGGGTAAGCTCGGGGGCGCCGTTACGAAGGTCGTGATCACCGAGGTGCAAGAGAGTACGTATTATGCCGAACTGGTCATAACACGGAATGGAGAAACGATCACTGTGGACGCCCGTCCTTCGGATTCGATCGCAGTTGCTCTGAGGTCAGGTGCGTGCGTCATGGCTGACGACTCACTGCTCGAAATCGCAACGATTGAGATTGCTGAGGACGAGTGCATCTCGGATGCATCACCGATGGTCGAGCACATCGAGCTTGGTTCCCAAGACAAGAAAATAGGGCCCGAGGAACTCAAGGAGCATCTGCGCCGTCTCAACCCCGAGGATTTTGGTCGCTTTACTCTCTGAGCCCGGAGGAGTCGTCCGATGGGTGATAAAGGACGTTGCGAGGGCGTGCAGTTGCATCGGAATCGTTACGATGCTTTTGATCGTTCTCTTTATGCCGCCTGAGGTGCTAGCTCAGCAGGTGATTATGCGGGGGACAGCTTTTCTCGGCGATACTGCGATGTCGGATGGCATCGCCGTTCTGCATCACCTGACTCAGGGGACGCAAGGGGAGCTGGATTCTACAAAGCTTGGGAGAGATGGTGTTTTCCGATTTAGTCTGCCGAGGGAGCCTGATCCGATATTAAGCGACGTCTTCTTTGCATCGATTCGGCACAATGGCGTCCTGTATTTTGGTCCAATGATTCGGTCCGCAGAAGAGCTGGATTCGGTGTACCGAGTGAACGTCTACGATACGCTGGTAGCTAGGCCCGAGGGCTTTCCCGTCGCGATTCAGTCTCGCAGTGTCTTTATTGAGCCTGATTCCTCAGGCTGGCGTGTTACTGATCTTTTTGAACTCCGCAACGACGAGGGACAGACTATCGTTGCTAGGCCTGGTGGAGACACGTGGCGCCATCGGATGCCGGTTGGCATACGTTCAGTTGAAGTCGGAGAGGGGGAGGTCTCTGCAGACGCAGTGCGTTATCAAAATGGAGAGGTTATTGCGAAGGCTGCCCTCCCACCCGGGGGAAGGCTTTTTGTAGTCAGGTATAAGGTCGATTCACTCTTTATGTCACTGCCTGTGCGCGCTGGAACGGAGCGCCTAGACGTGCTGATCCGTGAACCGGCTCCGACGGTTGCGATCGACGGTCTGGATTTCATAGAGAGACAAGAATTCGAGCCCGGATCGACGTATCGAAGATTTGCAGGAGCGGATTTGTTAGGCCCGGTGGTCACTATTGTAAAGACTGAAGAAGTCAGGTCTCCCCACGTGGAATGGGTGGCAGTTTTGTTAGGACTCACGCTTGTGGTCGTGGGAAGTATCGTACTCCGGCCTCGAAGCCCGGATGAACTAGTCACTTTGCGTGTTAAGAGTAGACAACAGCTAATGCTGGAGGTTGCCAGACTCGATGAGGACTTTGACGGCAGGGGGTCCTCAGAGTCTGAACGAAAGAGCTACGAGATGCATCGGGCGGAGCTTATTCGGACGATTCGGGAGATGAGCTGACGTATGGCTCCCGTTGCTACACCGGCTGTGCTCCTGCGGGCCCACGACTTCGGTGATTCCAGTCGGATTTTTCGATTCTACACTAGGACGCATGGGCTAGTGAGTGTGGTAGCCCGGGGGGTTCGTGGTCGGAGTGGAAAAGGCGTAGCGACGCTGGCAACGTTCGCTTCGGGGGATCTTGTAGTCTACATGAAGAGAAATCGTGAACTACATAATATGAAAGAGTTTACATGTCTAAAATTGAGGAGTGAATTGGCTACCCAGATGTTGGCGTTTTCCGCAGCATCTGCGGCAGCCGAATTGGTTCTGTCGCATGCGGAGACAGGCGCGCAACCAAGGGTTTTTGACACGTTGGAGGCGGGGCTTGATGCGCTTTGTAATACTGAAAGCCCTTCGCTTCTTCCGGGCACCGCGCTATCGGTGCTCTGGACGATAACTCACTCCTTCGGTTTTGCCCCTCAACTTGATAACTGTGTCCGATGCGAGGAACCTCTATTTGAGGACGAGTTGGGGCGCTTTGACTTTGCAGCTGGTGGTATGCGGTGCATGCAATGCTCTGAAGATAGTGCGGGGCCTCGGGTGGGACCGATCGCAAGGAGTCAGCTGGAAGATATGATATCCGGACAGGTGCCGGTGGGATTAAGCCACACCAGGCGTCACCTGGGGCTGGTGTCTGACTTCATCGCCTGTCATGTGCTTAATAAGCCCCTGAAGTCACTGCGTTTCCTTGGGAGTGCCTTGCCGCCAGAAGATGAAGTAGGGCCGGAAGTTGGCTAGTCTGATTTTGGGTACTGCAGGGCATATCGATCACGGAAAGACCGAACTGGTTCGAGCTCTGACAGGGACAGACACTGATCGGCTAAAAGAGGAGAAGGAGAGAGGGATCACCATTGAGTTGGGATTCGCCGAGCTGACAGGAGAAGGTCGGCCGCATTTCGGGGTGGTTGATGTGCCGGGTCATGACGCTTTCGTGCGCGCGATGGTGGCGGGTGCTACTGGGGTGGACGTGGTTCTTCTAGTCGTTGCAGGCGACGAGGGGGTTATGCCTCAGACCCGAGAGCATTTAGCCATCGTGGAGCTCTTGGCTGTTCCGGAACTTGTAGTAGCTATTACGAAATGCGACACGGCTGATGCAGAGTGGCTGGACCTAGTGGAAGCCGACATAGAGGATGTGCTTTCTACAACACGATACGCTGATGCCACGTGTGTGCGCACTTCTGCCTTGAAGGGGACGGGCCTCAGTGAGCTCATCGACGCTCTGTCAGTTGCCGCGGGTCGTGTCCAGGAGTCCGATCAGGATGATCTTGCTCGGCTTCCCCTCGACCGTGTTTTCACCATACAAGGGACCGGAACAGTCGGAACTGGCACCTTGTGGAGCGGGATTATTGAGACCGGAGCTAATGTGCGGGTCCTTCCCGAAAACCTTGATGCTCGAATAAGGAGCATAGAGGTCCATGGACGTTCTAGTGAACGTGCGGAGGCAGGTGATCGGACCGCGGTCGCACTTACCGGAGACGGGGGTGATCGTGAAAGAACATCACGTGGAGCAGTGGTCGTAACCCACCCGGGATGGACACCGACCTGGATGCTGACCACCCGCATTCAACTTGTTGCCGACACTGATTGGAAGCTTGAGCACAATCAGCGAGTGCACGTCCATCACGGTACCACAGAGGTCCTCGCTCGATGCGTGCTCCTGGAAAGGACCCCACTTGACGCTGGTGTTTCGGGCTGGGTGCAACTCCGCCTCGAAGAGCCCGTTGTAGCGCGTTCTGGAGACCGTTTGGTTATTCGAGCATACTCTCCAGTAACTACCATAGGAGGCGGTATTATAGCTGAACCGTTTCCGTTGAAACGCAACTACATCAATGCCGAACAGCGGGCGCAACTAGATCAACTTATAGATGGATCTCTTCGGGAGAGGGTTAAGGCATGGGTAGAGTTGGCTGGTTGGACTGGAGGCATGGAGGCGAACCTCCCGATATTCGTGGGTGCTTCACCGTCGGCGTGTCGGGCTGCAGTTGACTCGATCATAGGTTCAGGGGCGATGCGGGCCGGTCCTTACCTAGTGGATGATAGTGTGATTGGAGTAGCTGAGGCACGAGTGCTTGAAGCTGTAGATGTTGGACATAGCGAGGACCCACTCCGGGTAGCCATCCCGCTTTCACGGATCAGGGCAGGACTCCCCGGGTGGGCACCATCAGAGCTAGCGGATGCGATAATAGACAGCTTGTGTAGAACTGGCACTTTAGAGCGAGCAGAAGGTGGTGTGCGCCGTGCCGGGTTTCGGCCCGAGCTCACAGTAAACCAGCAGGAGACCTCTGAGAGGTTGTACAAGCTTCTCGCATCTGACGGACTGGCTGCTCCATTTACCCAAGACCTCCCGGATGATCTCCTAGGATGTAAGGATTTTTGGCCAATCCTTCGCCATTTAGAGTCTGTGGGAAGGTTGACCCTAGTTGCGGACGGGCTCTACGTGTCGACTGATGAAATCAACGGGGCCATCGAACTCATCCGTAGCGTGCTTGCGGGCGCTGATGGCCTTGGTCCTGCTGACTTTAGAGATGTTCTTCCGGTGTCGCGGAAGCATTTAATTCCTTTGTTGAATTTCTTCGATGGAATTGGCGTAACGATCAGGTCTACGGAAGGGAGATCCGTCCCTGAGGTATGAGCATTTATTACCTAGAGGGTCGGTGACAGTGTCCTAGTTCGGTGCACAGCGGAACCAGGCCAAGGCGTAGTATGTATATTTATCAGGAGTTGAGTTGTTTAGCAGCTTGACCCCATTCAGGCGCAGACCGTAGTATCCATCAGGCATGCGTGCCTATGGTCGTTCATTAATGGAGCGCGATTGACACTTAGCTACTGCACATTTTCTGTGTGGAGGTCTTGATGAGACGCTTTTTTTGCGTCGTCGTTGCCCTCCTTTCCCTAATATGCACTGCCGAATCCATTGCGGCCCAGGAGATGGCATCTGGTGAGCGGGATAGGGCGACGAATGGATTCCAACTTGGTCAGAATTACCCGAATCCGTTTAACCCGGAGACCACGATTCCTTTCGCTCTTGGTGAAGAGGTGTTCGTGGACGGGAGGCCGGCCGTCGTCTCTATAAGAATCTTCAATGTGCTCGCCCAGCTGATAAATCATCCGGTGGCTCTCAGTCACCCGACCGGAGAAGGCATGCCAGTCGACCGCCTCGAATACGCCCAACCTGGAGAGTTTGAAGCATTCTGGGACGGGAGAGATCAAATGGGTCGTCAGGTGGCGTCCGGGGTCTACCTGATGCAGATCAGTGTTAATGGCCTCAGGCCCCTGACACGCAAGGTCATTGTTATGAAATGACGAGTTAGCAGAAACGATTTTCAGAATTTGCTCAAGCGGGCGACTCCAGTCGGGGCGTCCGTTTTTTCAAAGGGAGCAGAGCTTCAGCCCGCTCGCTCAGGTGACTAGGTTTCATCCATGGCATACGACCTCATCGCCTTGCTTAAGTCGGGCTTAACCCCGTTATATCTCGCCCCCCAAGCTGGCGTGAGCGAGTCACCATTCAGGCGGTTATGCCGTCGGTTCGGGGCCGACATCCTAGTAAGTGAATTTGTGAGCGCAGCCGGCATTGTACAAAACAGTAAGCGCTCTCGCGACTATTTGCGCTTCGATGAAGCCGAACGTCCGATTGGGATCCAGATCTTTGGTGCAGATCCGGTGCTGATGGGGGAGGCGGCGGCCTTCGTTGCCGAAATCTTCAGCCCGGACTTCATCGACATAAACTTCGGTTGCCCGGTTAAGAAGGTAGTAAAGCGTAATGGCGGTTCAGGTTGCCTTAGGGACCTTGATCTCGTCGAGGCCATAATTCGAGCTGTGGACGACGCGACTAGTCTTACCACTACGGTGAAAATCAGGAGTGGATTCACTGAGAAGACCAGGGACCCGGTCGGGATTGGGTTACGGTGCGAGCAGGCGGGTGCCCAAGCGATATGTCTCCACCCCAGAACTCGCTCTGATATGTACTCCGGCCAGGCTCGATGGTCCGAGATCGCCGCGCTGGTGGAAGCTCTCGAGATACCTGTTGTTGGGAACGGTGACATTAGGAATGGGGACGACGCGCGGCGCATGCGCGACGAGACGGGATGTGCTGCGATCATGATCGCTCGTGGCTCACACGGGGATCCGTGGATCTTTAAGCAGGCGAGGGCGGCTCTCGATGGTTTACCAATTTCTTCGGCTCCAGACGTGGTCGAGCGATTTGGTATCTGCTTGGAGCACGCACGAAACGCGATTGCCTTTGAAGCTAATCCGGATCGAGCAATTATTGATTTCCGGAAGCACCTCGGGTGGTACACAAAGGGACTTCCTGATGGCCGTAGCCTTCGAACAGAGCTATTCCAAACAACGTCGCTTCAGGAGGTCGAGATTCTGCTAGAAACATATAGGGAGAAACATCTCGACAGACTACGGATCTGAACCCTAGTGCCTTTATAGTGTTAGGTTCAATTAGGTTGTTTGAAAGACACTTCACGGTGCGGTTAGGAAATCCTTCGGGATCCGCACTCATCGGGGGCGTCACGGTTTCGACGTGTTTGGTGAACGTGGGGCAGCGTGTCGAGGGCTCTAGGGCCTCGTTAAACACCTAGAAACTTTTTAGATGCCGATATTGACATGGCTCTGGCTGCCTAAGGTCCTTCCTTAGTAGCCCGTCTCCTGGATTGCCCGCTCGAGGCGGTCCTTGCAGGCGTCGATAATTCGGGCTGGTCCCCCGGTCCTGCTATCGGGTTAGGGGACGAGATCTTTAGATAGCTGGTCTCGGAGTCGGTCGATCGCTGGCCGTCCGGGATGAGATTTTCGGCGATCTACGCACGTAGCGGCCCTTCTGGATTCATTCGCGGACGCGGGTTCGACTCCCGCCGCCTCCATTCTTGCGTTGCGACTGGCCGCCGTTCAAGAGCCTCAGCTCTTGAACGGCGGCTCTGACGGCCTTCTACTAATTGTTGTTCTGCTCGTCGGCTAAGTAGGCTTCGGCTTCGCGCACGCCGTCCAGATTGTCTCTGCCCTCCCACACGTCGAGAAGGGCGCGGTAGTAGTCGGATGCCGCAGCCACCTGGCCGATGGCGTTTTGCGCACGTGCCATCCCAAGAAGTGAGCGAGGTCTGTTGGGCATGCGGAGCAGGGAAGTCTCGAACTGCGCGATAGCGTCTTCATATCGCCCAAGGTCGACCAGGGTTTCCCCATACATCTCGAACAATGGCTTTATCGGGTTAGCCGATCCTCGAGGCGGGGCCATCGGGGTGATAATCTCGACCGCGTCTTCAAAAAAGCCGATGGCCACGTCGGGGTGATTCATCTGGGCGTGAAGTAAGCCGCTCGCCTGATTTGCCATGATCTCGGTGTAACCCCCTTGTTCGCCAGCGTCCACTCTGCTCTTCAGCTCCTGTTCGGCGGATCTCAGGGCTTCTTGATCCATTAGGTGATACGCGGAAAGAGCAGTCGCGAGGAGCTAGTGATCTGGAGAAGCTTCGGTCACTTCCTGGATCGACCATTCCTCAGTCTCGACTGTATATCGGTTTTGAGTCAGGCTCACGGTGTTCACAGCTCTTGCCTGCCCAGCTTGTCCTCGCGCACCCCCTTCAGAGAATCCTCCCTCCGTAGACATGGTGTTTATTCGATCTATCCAAAGGCGAGCTTTTTCATAATCTCCGAGCTGGAGGTCACCGTACTGCCCCCAGTCAAGAGAGTGAACTGCATCCCCCATGCTCTGACCAGGCTTCCAAAGTTCACGTGCCGCATCATATGCGGATTGGTTATGGCCCGACACTAACTCCCACATCCCATGTTGGATGAAGATGTGAGTAGGCATATGCCTCGCGTGAGAAACCGCTGGTGCTATCTCGGCGAACCGATATGCAGCGTCTAGGGCCAGTGGTGCCATGAGTGGGTTGTCGAATGAATGGATGATATAGTGAACGGCGCCTGGATGATCTGGGTTGTCTCTATTTAGACGCAAAGCGATATCGCCTGCTCGCACGTTCAACCGTTGGCTCAAGTCACGCGTTGCGGCGACAGCACTCAACATCGAAAGGGAGTAGAAAGCCGCTACTTCAGGGTCTTCTGGGTAGGCCTCGTAAAGAGCCTCCATCGCTTCCATATACCCAACACGTCGGTCAACATGGTCGCCATCGCCCCATAGAATCTCTACAGCATTCAAGAAGCCTTTCTCGCGGGGAGTTGGGGCTTTTGCTAGCCTCGCTTCACGGGTCGGGGCAAGCCGAGCAAGTGTTGCAGATGGATCAGTCGCATCCATCTGCGAAACCAGAGGATGGTTGTATGTGAGGGATTCACCCCAATAAGCCATCGCGAAATCGGGATCTATTTCCTGGGCCGCGTGGAACTGTTCACGCGCCTGCTCCCATCCGAAGCTGTGAAGGATCGCCACTCCACGGAGGAAGTGCTGTTGTGCTTCACCACTAGCTGATGTTGGAAAGTCGATCGAGCCAACATTCTGGAACTGAGCAAGCGCAGGTGTCGCGATGACGAATGGTACGGCCAATATCCCCATCAGCGCACTGCATTTGATGATGTTTTTCATGACTCTATACTCCTTCAGATTCGAGCAATTGCTTCGGCCATTTTTTCGATTGCGGTACTAATCATCTGCCGGGAAGTACCCAGGTTCATACGCATGTGACCTGCGCCCCCAGTTCCGTAACTGTGTCCGGGATTCAGATATACCCCGGCCTCGTTTGCGAACCACCGCTGGACAATGGTTTCAGGGGTGACCTGTGTCACTGCCGTTTCATTTTCTCTCGCTGCTATATCTGCTGCGTCGATGGCCTCGGCAAATCCATTTACATCGAGCCAGGCCAGATATGTTCCTTGGGCTTTAGTGTATCGGATGCCCTCGAGCCGTGAGTTGATTTCCTTCTCGGCAAAATTATGATTTGCGTCGAGGTAGGGGGACAGCTGATCGAACCATTCGTCGCCCTCCGTAAGAGCTGCGTAGTTCGCCTCCATCCCTAATGTGGTTAGGTCGGCGCGGGTGTTCGCACGCACGCGCGCCAATAGGGTCGGATTGGTAGAGAAGTACCAAGCCACTTTCATCGCCGCGAGGCTGAAGGTCTTGCTAGCTGCTTTAAAAGTGAGGCTGTTGTCGACGATTTCTCGGTTGGGGAGGCTCGCAAAGGGTGTGTATTTTTCACCGGCGCTAACGAAATCACAGTGAATTTCGTCAGAAAGAACTACTGTGTTGTGCTCGAGACAGATCTCTCCCATACGAGTCATGTCATCAGCGGACCAGCAGTTACCTGTCGGGTTCTGAGGATTGCAGAGAATGAACACGTTGGAGCGGCGGACTCGACGCTCGAAGTCGTCCCAGTCGATCTGGTACCTTCCGTCGACGACCTTCATCTCGTTGTCTTCGGCGACATTGTGCGCAAAGCGCACGTCTGTGTAGAAGCCGTTATAGGTCGGGGTGTTCATTACCACCCGAGTCCCCGGAGGGGCTAGTGTCTGTAATGCGGCAATGATTCCCGGATGGACTCCCGTAGTCCACACTATGCTCTCCGGATCGATTTCAAGCCCATATCGCCGCATGTTCCAATCGACGACTGCTTGTGAGTACCGCTGTGGCCTACGCAGGTAGCCCCAGTTTTCGTGAGCGCAGCGCTTTGCTAGCGCCTCGGTTATACACGGCGCTGCTCGGAAATCCATGTCGGCGATGCCCATTCCGACTTGGATCCCATCGTACGTAGCCAGCGGCGTGTCCCATTTGATACAGTCTGTACCAACTCGGTCGTACGGCGAGTCAAAGTCAAAGTCTTCACGCGCACTACGCATGAGCACTGAAGGCGCTTTGGCCATCGCCGGTTCGAACGTCGCGGCAGTTAAGAGTGCGGATGCGCCCGCACCTCTTAGAAAGCTTCTGCGGTCCAGGTTACTCATTGTCATGACGGGAGCTCCGGAATAGACAGATCGGGGACTCGGCAAGGTCAGTAACAAAGACCCGTCTCGCAAGAACGAAACACAGGATTCTTAAAGGTCTGATGAGCCGACTTGTCACTCGGAGGCTAAGTGTGCCCTCAATGAGGTTCTGGGATTCGGACCGATCAAGTCATCACAATATCAACGGGGGTTGGGTGCCTCTAGCTGCAACGAGTAGTTCATGGCCGACGGTTGCTCTAAGTCCTCATCTAGTGCCACCTGTTCGAGCACGATTCTATACTCGTCCCATGCCGAGGGGCTGGATATCCACACTCTAGCCAACACCTCATTTTTCAGGTCGCCGAAAAGAAGAGCCTTGGTCCGATCCTGAGTGTAAGTTTCAGCGAACACGCGATGTTGGTCTGATACGATCGAGTCAGTTGCTCCTCCAACGATTTCAAACATCAATGCCTGAGGTTGGTATTGAGCTCCCGCTAATCGGATGTCTAGCCAAAGAGGGGGGGTAGCCTCGGTTATCCCAAGTGTTTCATCGCGATCATCCACACAACTGGTCAACGCCAAGATTGCTGAGACGGTTGCTAACTTAAAAGTCATGTATTTCATCGAGCCACTCCATTCCCTTTATGGATGGGAAAGAACCCGGTCCTGTGCATGAGTGAGAGCAGGTCACCCAAGTTGTACATTCCGTCGCTGTTACCTCGGCGGTCTAGCTGCATCCTCTGGACTGGTAGCAGGCTTGGAGTCCCGAGCAGGTCCTGTACTGCGAGCATAGGGTCAACGTTCGGATAGATTGGCGTTCCGGAATCATCTACCCCCAGTACCTCACTCAAATACAGTTCATTGCCTCCTTCTGCTGGCTCACTCGATGTGGTTTTTAGCTCGAGTTCAAGCACGGGTTGAGAGCCCTCGGGGAGACTTGAGTTGTTTGCGCTATAGATCATGAAGCTTGAGCCGGTCGATCCTATATTTTTCACCAGTGAGAAATCGTCTCCTTCTAGGAGTAGGCGTGCATCTGCAACTTGAGATGCACCATGCTTAACACCTAGCTCTAGTCCGACGACTCCGGTAGGCACGTCGGCGACTAGAACCTTGCTGCCGGTGGGTGAAGTGCGACTTGATTCAGGTGCTGAGATCGATTGGAAGGCCACCTCTAACTGTCTGTCGCTAGTGGGATCATCCGACTGCTCTTGTGAGTCGACTAGCAGTGCAGACTGAGACGAAGCCGAGTTACCGATTGTTCGCCCGAGTACGATGTTTATGCCTCGCACGATATCTACCACATTCAATCGCTGATCCCGGTAGGTATCGGCTACCGCAAACTCAAGTGCGCTGGGCTCTGTGCGACCAAGGTAGAAATCGATTATCCGCACAACGTCGGCGATATTGATCGTGCCGCTGAAGTCGACGTCGGCGTTTGGGAGGCTGTCAACGATTGAGACTGATGTGGGATCTTCTAGACCCGTCTCCAGAGCGTTTCCTTTCGAATCAGACAACGCTCCATCTACAAGACTGAACGGCGCCCTTATAGAGATCTTCGGTAGGACACTGCTCCCCGGACCGCCCGTTTGCGTAACACTGACAAACGAACCATCGACAGATTCTATATCTGCACGCACCGGGAACCGATACTCAATGATTGGGCCACTTCCGGCAGCTATTTCCCCTGTGCCCGATGTACTAATAAGGATACCCGTCAACACGTCTGAATCAGGGTTTGCTTCAAAGGTATGGGTGAGTGCGGAAACCCTATTGGTTAGAGTACTGGTGTGAAAGGAGAGTGGGTTTTCTCCGGTCACATCATTGTTGCTACCCCATGAGAGCTGATAGCTGAGCCCAACGATATCTTCTTTGTTCTCGAGGCTGAGGCTGGCGAGCGCTGTGTCGCCGGATGCGTCTAGAGCTATAGAGAGCGCGAGGACGGCATCCGTGTCCGCGATCACTCGCACATCGTCGATATACCATCCGTCCTTGCCTACAGATCCATCTGTCTCCAGCCGGAATCGGAACTGAAACGCTTCAGCTCCTTCGTATGAGTTCAGAGTGAACGACTCACTGGTCCACGCTTCTTGAACATTGGTATACTGAGCCAGCTCAGTCCACTGGATACCGTTCGTGGATACTTCTATGTATCCCCGGTCCCAGTAGTTTTCGATATCGTAACGATGATCGAACTGCAAGACCGGGTTAGAAGCCCCAGAAAGGTCGATCGGGATAGACTGAAGGCTAGAATTGATCCCGTCGCTGTAATTGCCACTGGGGCTGTCTGTCCAACTCCAATTGCCCCCTAATGGAATGCTGGAATCTTCCGGAGAACTCGAAGTTGAAGTTCTACCCCAAGGTGGGTCGGTCTTCCAGAGATCTACGCTCGCTTCGGTCTCAGCCCCGTCTGCAAAAAGTCTTGTGATCATGCCGGTTTCCCCCTCTGCTGAATTCGATAGAGGAGATTGGTTGCCGACGTTATCGCTTGTCTTAAGCGCGAAATAGTAAGTGCTCTCTGGGTCTAGGCCGATGACTGTGGCTGACTGGGTTGTGCCCGCAGCGCTTGGGTAGGGCTCTGCTGTGGCTTGCATCGCCTGATTGAACTTCGCGTCATCCGTTATAGGTGTGGTCGCATAACGAATGTCGTATTGGCTGGCCGTCCCACTGGAACCGTCGTCGCCAGGAGCGGTCCATGACACGGTCAAGGCCGTGCCTCCTAATGGAGCTATAGATCCGCTCACCGGGTCTTCGGTTACAGTTAGGTTAGCGACTGCGGATGGTGGTATTGAGTCGTTGTCGAGAGCGTTATTTGCGTTTAGCCTTCGTCCACTGACCGACTTTCCGTACAGGGCGGTTATGGGATCACCGCTCCACATCAGTCGGTCTTTAACCTCCATGTGCGTCAGGTCGGGAAAAGCGGTGTAGATGAGGACGGCTACTCCTGTGACGTGAGGGGTCGCCATCGACGTTCCGCTGTAAGAAGCGTATCCGTCAGCTGGAACAGTGCTCAGAATGCTGCTTCCCGGAGCTCCAAGATCAGTCGAGGTAAGACCATAGTTGGAGAAGCTCGAAAGTTGGTCGTTCCGGTCCGTCGAGTTGACGGAGATGATGTTTTCTTGTGGGTAGGCAGCAGGATACATCGGGGTTTGATCAGCATCCAAAGCTGAGTTGCCCGAGGCGGCTAGAAAGAGCATGCCAGCATCACCTGATGCTTTGATCGCGTCTTGAAGTGCCGTGGACGAACCTCCTCCTCCCCAACTGTTTGTGGTCATGTGAGCACCGTTGTCGATCGCGTACTGTATAGCATCAATCGCGTCTGAAGTAGACCCACCATTATGGAGGAATTTCAGGCTCATGATCTTCACATTCCATGCTATTCCTGTAATCCCCACTCCGTTATTTGAGACAGCCCCGATCGTTCCTGCGACGTGGGTCCCATGAGAGTCGATACTGGCATCATCGTATACTGAGGCGTCGTCATTTCTGAAATCCCATCCGTGAACGTCATCGACAAATCCGTTACCGTCGTTATCAACACCGTCACCTGCGGTCTCACCAGGATTGACCCACATGTTTCCTGCAAGATCTGGGTGGGCGGTTTGCATACCGGTATCGATCACCCCGACGATCAGGGTATCCGTTCCCTTTGTGATACTCCAAGCTTCTGGTGCATCGATGTCAGCGTCTGCTAATCCGCTGCTTTGTCCGGTGTTGTTCAACCCCCACATTTCTCCGAATCTCGGGTCGTTTGGCGTCACTGCACTCAAAGAGTTGACCATGTCTTCGAGGCTCTTGGTTGAGGGCGCTGGAATATTTTCAATCGCGTACCACATATAATCCGGCTCTGCATACTCGACCCCTACCTGGCTTCCATACCACTCAACTGCGGAGTCGACATCCCATCCGTCGGGCAGGGTTACAAGGTCGGCGTTAATCAAGGGGAGCCGCTTGATCATCTGGCTGCCGACTGCGTCTCGAAGCGCTGCGCCCCTAGTAGCCGAACTGCCAGCCCGGTATTTAACGATCACACGGCCCGGAACGAAGTCCGCTTGTTGTGCCTCAAGGACATTCGGAACCGAAGCAGCACATGCGAACAGCATAGCAAGAAGTATGAAGTTGGGCGGCTTACGCTTGATCATGGGTTTTTGGATCTGACTCATGAGGTTTCCAGATAAGGCTGATGGGATACTGGGTTG
>MDTE01082386.1_pt1 | contig 21897 bp, 13 predicted proteins | sample 811231 | NCBI WGS metagenome assembly MDTE01 (sample SAMN05326651, study PRJNA326480) | marine metagenome | isolation source: seawater | place: Indian Ocean: Red Sea | collected 2010 | reverse complement strand
GGCATGGCCATCGCAATAGTCATCATGGTAGCCATATTTGAGTGAATATGGAAGTGTTCGACGTTCGCGTGTCCTTCGACGGCGCGAATCCGAGTGACCGAGACACGTCGATTTTCACCGCCTTTCCTCCGCAAAGCGGCCACATCAATCTGCAATTGGATAAGATGGTGTAATTGCAAGGCAACGTATGTGTTTGTGGTATGATCCTGCGTCTTAATTGATGAAATAGGATTTTTTGACTAATGAAGGGTACATGTTTATTTTGGGATCATGTGAATTTTTTGAAGATAAATCTGACTGTCAAATTGTTACAATTCCTAATAGATAACGTGCTATAATCTCTGTCAGGCAAACAACCTTACCATCCCCACACCCGTGTGACCACACCCTGGGGAACGGGCGAGTGGGAAGTGGGTAGATTGCCGTACAGTTCCGGGTGATGAATTCCTAGTCCTAAGTCGCTCTGAGCAGCGAGGGTTTCCGGTAAGGTCATCTGAGCCCCGCCCTGGACTCCCGCCGTCGAGGCGCCAGGCAGCAGCCCCTCGACCAGTCCCCTGCTCAGCAAGCCGATGTCATCCCCTCCTCCGTGGTCAACGTTGGCCAGCAGGGAGCGCGGCATCGCGGGACGTTGTGAAGCCTGTCGTCGCGCGAACCAGTTTGTCACCTGGCGCGTTGAGATCCCAATCGCGGCGGCGATGGCTGCGCGCTTGTGCATGTCCGGCGCACAGTCTTGAGAGTACGCTGTCTCCAGCATCTCCCTTTCATGTTTGCTGATCCTGCTGGTTTTCAGTATGTGTGAGGTCGTCGCCCTGCTGTCGTTCATGGCCGATGACACCTTCGTGGGCTTCTTGTTTCGCCTGTTGTCGAACCATCTGTACGCCTGGTCAGCTGTCACCTCTGGCCCCATCGTGTTGAGCACCTTGAGCAGCTCAGCACACTCTTTCGGCTTCCACCGCGGCTTTTCCGCGAATCTTTCCTGCATGTACTCGGTCTGCTGAGCGGATAGTCGCGTCTTCACATGCCGCCCAGTATCCTCTGAGATCAGTACCGGCTTCTTCTTCTTCGCTGTCAGCGTGGGATTGCCGTCCTCATCCAGCAGGGGCTTCTTCTTTCGCTTCTTGCCGAGGATGGTCCCCACGCCAAGAGGCTGCAGCTGCTGACGTATAACGGGCCGCTGAATAAAGTCCACGAGAAGCTGTGCCGCATCCCCTGACAGCCTATCACCTGTCAGAGATGCAGGCTTGAAATCTGGGGTGTTCGCAGCCTTGTTGAGGAGCGCCTTGCGAGAGCGAAGGGACAGCAATTAGTACCGGGTCGTTCCTCGCGGACGCGGTAGGGGGCGTGACGCTCGTCGTGTGTTGGGCCGGCCAAGAAACGTGATATATGCACACCTCAAGTCTACGCTGGCCGTCTTGTCGCGTGGACCATGTATTCTGGCAATAGGGTTTCGCCTTCCAACCCCGCCCCTTCACTTTAGTTTGGACGCCTTCGCTCGTGCTTTGCGCCGTGCCACGTGTCAACCCGCCTTCGGGTGGGTGGTCGTCGCCGATGACCAATTGGTACGCGGGTGTTGCCTCACCCGAGTCCATTGTCACCTTATGAATCTGCCCACCGTCGAGCACCCACCGGGAGGAGACCCGCACTGCATACTGGCAGCCTGGTAACTTACCTCGGCAAAACAAATTACCGACGTCGCCAGGCTTGAAAATTGAAACCTCCAGCTCCAACTGCACTCAGAGACGCCAGGCGCGGGAGTCGATTTGGAACGCCGTGAGTGTTCGCAGGATGACCGAGGGTAAGCCGGAAGAACCGGCAGCCGCCCTGAATCCTTCGGCGGCCGCGTTCACCTTCAAGGCGACAGCACCCTCGTTCACGCCCGGCTCCACAGATTCACGGCCTGCCGCGGGTGCCGCTCCTTTCTATCCTCGCCCACAGGCGCCACCCGCGGAACCGGAGTATCCTGGGTATGATGAGTTCGACGAGTATCATGATCACGAACAAGATCAAGTCGTAGACCTGCCGAAGAAGAAGAGCCTCGCGGATCTGGGCCTGGACTCCCTCGGATTTGTGTCGGACGGCTCGGAGTCGGGCCACGACACCCCGTCTCCCATGACGCAGATTAGGCGACAGCAGGCTATGAGACAGAATGTTGGGGATGGACAAGATATCGGTGGCTGGTACAGCGGTGAAAGCGTGGAGGGGGTCGCCGCGGAGTGGCAGCACACCGTGTCATACCAACCGCACGACCAACCTATCCCTGGGTTCGAGGGTGAATACGTTCAACAACTCGCGGCGTACAATATGCCGCACTATCCCTACTACCCCGCAGGAGCAGGCGGAGGGCTCTCGGAGTATGACGAAGGTGAGTTCCTAAAATTTCTACAGGAGAGCTTCCCCGGGTACAGCCTGGATAGCCTCCAGGAGCTGCTCGAGGCGAACGGCGGGGATGCCAATATCACAGTGGAGATGCTGCTGGAGATGCACAGTGAGGTAGCGCCTCCAGAGCCTCCTAGACTGGATGACGAGTCGAGTTTTCCCACGCTCGGCGGGAGTACATCTACTGGAACGAGCGAGAGTCAGAAATCTCCCGATTCGAAGCCGCCCGAGGAGATTTTCAAGTCGTTCACCATCTCAGGCGGTGTATCAAATATGCGTCTGCCCGGGAACAATATCGCTTCCAGATATACCCACGGCGACTTTGCCGACAGGGTGAGAACCACGCAGCCACGTGCACCTGCTCAGTCACGAGGTACGACACAGGTAGGATATGGCGCAGGAAGCTTCTCCGGGAGGAGAGCCGCCGCGGAGCAGCAGTGGGTGGACACCGGAGACACGGTTTCAGCTATGTATGCCACCAACAGGGAGGATGCTCGGGACTACATGCGGCTCAGAAATATTTGCTTCCAGCAGGCCACGCAGGCGTATTTATCCGGAAATAAGGCTCTGGCCAAAGATCTGAGTCGTCAAGGCCGTCAACACGCGATGAACATGAAAGCTGCACACGAGAGAGCAGCTGCCTTTATTTTCCAGGAAAGAAATAACAGTAACGTCCAAGGTGGTACACCAATGCTCGATCTGCACGGTCTGCACGTCGCTGAGGCAATCAATGCTCTTCGGCGGGAGCTCCCAAATTTTAAGGCGGCCGGGCGAGTTGTTCACATTCTAGTGGGGACGGGGCACCACACCAAGGAACGTGTTGGAGGAGCTCGTTTACCGTCAGCAGTCGCCGAATACTTGCAGAATGAGCGCATTCGTTACTGGGAGCCACAGCCAGGGTTATTAGAGGTGAATTTAAATTGAAATAGTACAAGGTAAGATTATTCTAAAGCTTCGACGTCAGTGTTTGTTCCTGCGCGACGTCGGCCTCTCGCTCGACAGCCTTGGCAGAGAGGTGTTTGTCAAAGAATTCACTCGTCTCTGCGAGGGTGTGACAGACAGATTCAAAAGCGCGTGTCGAATGGGATTCATGTGGAAGGAGCACGAGCCTTGCATCTGCGCCGTTTCCCTTCAACGCAGCGAAGAATCGTTCCGACTGGATAACGTTGGTTCCGCTGTTTGTGTCCTCTTCGCCGTGGATGAGCAGAATTGGCTTCTTGATGATATCAGCGTGCATGAAAGGGCTCATTTTCATGTACGTATCCGGCGCCTGCCACAGCGTTCGCTCCTCAGACTGAAACCCAAACGGCGTCAGTGTTCGATTGTACGCCCCTGAGCGGGCGACTGCACATGAGAATAAGTCTGGGGCGTGTGCCAGCAGGTTGGACGCCATAAACGCGCCATAGCTATGACCGCCGACGCCAACGCGCTGTGGGTCAGTAACACCTCGGCGCACCACCTCCTCAACTGCCGCTCTCGCACCCGCCACCAGCTGCTCTACATAGGTGTCGTTTGGTTCAACGCCCTCCGCAGCGGATCCGATTATAGGCAGCGAAGGTCCCTCTAGAACAGCATATCCACGAGACAGCCAAACAAGCGGCGACATGGGAGAGATTGACGTAAATCGAAAGGGCGAATCCCTCAGCTGACCCGCAGCCTCGGCGCTGTTGAACTCACGAGGGTACGCCCACATTATCGTTGGGAGAGGACCATCGCGTTTGGCATCGTACCCAGGCGGCGTGTATAATGTTGCGTTTAATTCAACGCCATCGGCACGTTTGTACCGAAGGATTTCCTTGGGTGGATCGATCAGCCCCGGATGGGGATGAGGAAAGTCGCTGATGCGGCGCGGCATGAGCGTGCCATCGGATCCGTTGAGCTCTAGGGAATAGTACTGCGGGTTCTCGCTTGGTGTTTCCCTCGAGAGGAGAATTTGCATGGTGTCCAGAGTGATTGGTGCGCCATTTGTGTCACTGATTATCGATCCCGGTCGTTCGAGGGCACCATCTTCAGGACACTGCCAAATTCGCTTGGTCGCTCCTGTGTCGAGGTTGAGTAGGTCCAAAAACGGCCTATCCCCTTTGTCACTCGCCCCTTCGCCCTCTAGTACGAGAATCATGCCCGTTTTCCACTGTAATGGCCCCGGTGCCATCCGCGTGGCACCATTCTTGGCCTCCTCCGCCATCACCTTCGCCGACTTCCAACCGCTCTCGGGGATTGATCCGGTGACATTTGCAATTAAGTATGTCCCGTTGGGCATCCTTCGTGACAGTGGCGATCCTTGGTCGTTATATGAGTCTTCGTAATCACGATCATAAAGGAGCCGCGGCGCGCGGTCGGTGCGTCCGTCCGTGTCCACCACCCAGGCGCGGATAGTTCTAGATTTGTACCAGGACTCGTAAAGTAACCCAACACCCTCACCGGCCCAGGACACACCGCCGTACCTCAGATCTGTCTGGAACGTAGCAACGCCTGAGGCAGTGGGATCAGCGTGCATGTCCGCCGTGTATGTTATGTCCCTGGGCGATACATCCAATCTCGGGTCGCCCCGATCCTGTGCCTCTGTCCAGTAAAGCTCCGCTGGCCTGTCCGGTCGCCAGTTGATTGACCTTGGCCCCTCACGGCACGAGTTGTGGACAATTGGAATGTTGTCTGCCATCGGCAAGTTGCACACCTCTCTTACTTCACGCCCATCGCGGTCTGTGATCCACACGCGCTTAGGGAAGCGGCCGCAGGGCACGGCGTACGAGAATGGCCGCTGGAGTGCTTCCATGATGACAAAGTTTCCGTCCGGGGAAGGGTCAAGTCGCGTGTGTATCGCGGGCCCTGAACCAAACGGCGTCACCTCTCCCGTCAACACGCTCACCTTGACAAACTCAGAAGAACTGAAGTACTCGAATAGGTCCCCATCGTGCGAATCCTTCAGCAGATCGGCATACGTTCGTGCCTGAGCCACGTTGCCGCCGAAATTCGTCTGTACGCGCGGTCCTGGAGGGGTTGGCGGACGCTGCGGACGCGGCGGGCGTCCCGCAGGCACCACGCACGCCACGATGGTGTCTTTGTCCAGCCAGCTGTAGCTCTCGAACAAGGTGTTAAGACCACGGCCAGGGAGCAGCGGCCGGCACGCACGCGTCGTGACGTCAGCAATCCACAGCTCGGGCGGGGCACGATCGGTCTCCTGCACCTCGGGACCGGCGAATCTGACTGTAAACGCGATGTGCCTGGCATCGACACTCCAGCTGACATAGTTTAATGTGGCCCCGTCTGGGAGCCCGTCAAAGTGCTCAAACGAGTTTATTTCCTCCTCAGACGTCGGCATTGGGCCGATTGCGATACCTGTGTTGCCCGACATTCGCGAGCGGCTATTTTGGGTCTCGTCGATCCGCATACCTGCGAGCTTGAGCTCGGGGCGGGCGAGCTCGCTGACCAGAGGATAAGGCGGTGGACGCATTAGGTACAGAAGCTGGTCTCTCATTGGCGAGATGCTGATGCTCGGATTCTGAGGCCGCTCAACGAATTGAGCAACCTCCGGTGGAGGCATCCTGTATCCCTCGTCTTCGGTGGTCGTCTTGGAATCATCGCCGCTGCTCGCGGTGGTCGCGACACGAACGAACCGGGTGCCCTTCAGCATCGGAAGTTTGTTCACACGCGGATGTGCAACCCCTCCCACGACCGCCTTTGCGGAGGAACTGGCAGAGCCGGCAAGGCGATGAAGGCCGCGCGGTCGTACACAGCCGCGGGCTAGAGTTGCGGCGAGCCTCAGGGACGTCATCACTCGAAAGAGCGAATCGGTCGCGGGGCGTTCAGTGTGGCAAGAGTCTTCCGGCGGTCTTCAGAGTCCTGATGTTTTACACTTTTACCCGCGTGTTACCGGCAGCATGACGGAAAGCTCCAAACAAAAGTCACCTGTGCCCAATCGACGCCGCACTGCAGATGCGCGGGGGCCACAGCGGCCTAAGGGGGGGAGTGGCGGTAGACTCTCACACAGATGTATCGGCGTGTGTGTCGGACAGTCTCTTTGGTTTCAGGTGTGGTTAATGGATGCGCCCTTCGGCAACCGTCGGCGCCCGCCGCCGCTTCGCTGAGGCGCCTCAGTGACGATGCCGTTTCGCCTATTGACCGCCTGGAGGATCCCGACGACTTCGCGCCCGGCGACGTCCCTCCCCTGCTTCCGGTGGCACTACGGATGGCTGATAATATTGCCGAGCTGCTCTCAGGCGATGATGGAGATGTTCTCATAGCCGGGGTGCATGGACTCTCGGCGAGGAACAGGGGCATCGTCGAGTTGCCAGGGAGATTGGACCGCGCTGTGAGGGTGGCTGTGAGGGACACAGGAGCGACTCATAGACAGGTCAAGGCCAAGGGACGCAGCCTACTTGAGGCGCTCAAGTCAATATCGCGGGGATTGGTCCCTGTGGACGACGATGATCATTCAGGAAAGGTAAAGGCCTGGCTGAAGGAGGGCAAGACTGCGGGAGAGTTTTCTTCTGAGGACAGTGAAGTGAGTGGCGCAGACTTCCTTGGGGAGGGCACCGAGTGGGGCGCGAGGCTGTCCGTCCGCAAGCAGAAGCGATTGTTTGAGGCTCTTGAAAATGAAGAAAGCATGGCCAGGGGGAAAGGGAAGAAGAAGCCCCCGGTTCGGAGTGAGGCCGCCACAAACTATGGCCCACTGGAGGCTGCTGCATATGCGGTGACAAGGCTTCCGATGACCTTTGGAGCTCAGGTGCGGGCGATGCAGGAGCTTCGCGTGCGCGCGCCCGGGTTCGTGCCAGTGTCACTGCTAGACTTTGGTGCGGGTCCCACTCCCGCCCTGTGGGCCGCTCGTGAAGTTTTTGGCAACAATATTTCGCTGGGTTCGACGGGTGGCACCACCTCCGTCACCCTCGTTGACGCGAGTCCGAGCATGATGGCATTCACAAGAAGACTGGCCAGAGGGGTGTACGACGATACTGAGGTGCACGAGCTTGCTAGTGGGATGGGTTTCCTCGCGAGACCATCGGGTAGACCTTTGCCAGATCCCAATCCGTGGGGCATAACAGGACCGGTGCAAACGGTGGCATCGCTTAGATCACTGAATCCTCGTGCAACATTTGACATGGTTGTCTCTGGTTACAGTCTAGGGGAGATCGCGACAGGTACTAGACATGAACAACAGCAGCGAATACTTCGGGGCGACGGCAGCGAAGCGAGCGAGAAGAGTGGAGTGACAAAAAGGTTGGACGACACGATTATGTCTCTCTGGTCTCGCGTCGCGCCCGGAGGGGTCTTGGTGCTGGTGGAGCCTGGGACTCCGCGAGGGTCCAAATTGATTCGACGTGCGAGGGCTCTAATTCTTGATGCAGAGAAAAATAAGACACGTAACAGGCGAGAAGATGGAAAAGATGCCGACGATTCTTTTGATGCACACATCGTCGCCCCTTGTCAGCATGACAAGGTGTGCCCCATGGACGGACTCGAGGGAAGCACGTGGTGTCATTTTAGCCAGCGTGTGAAGCGTACTGAGATGCACCGTCAGATGCTTCCCCGCGGACGGGGACCTCAGCACCAAGACGAACGATTCTCGTACGTTGTCATCCGTCGCATGAGTCGGAAGCGTGCCATTGCCGAGGCCAAAAATCGTGTCGCGGAGATTGCTGCGGGAGAGCAAAAGTTTGGCTTCAAAAGCGACAAGGAAGACGACGAAGACGACGATCATGATGAAAATGAGGAAGACGAGGAAGACGAGGAAGACGAGGAAGACGAGGAAGACGAGGAAGACGAGGGTGGCGACGGTGAGGATGAGGATGACGATGAAGAAGAAGGTAAGGATGTGGGGGAGACAAAAGCTGGTGCGGTTGCAGTTGCGAGCTCGTTCAGTTGGGGTCGCTTGGTCCGTCCGCCAATCAAGCGCAGCAGACATGTCATCCTTGACATGTGCAGTGCTAATGGAGAGCTTGATCGACACATCGTCGCCAGATCTAGTGCTTGGGAGGGTGGTGTTGGAAAGCAGGGTTATAAAGCTGCGCGAAAGTCCAAGTGGGGTGATTTGTGGCCCTACCGGGATCCTCGCAAGCTTCACGAGACGAAGGATGCGAGCGCCGTAGAGCTTGAAAAATTCTTTGAGGACTTCGAGGATTTCGATATGGAGGATTTACAGGTCATGATGAAGGGCCGCTCCACTCCAGAAGGCGTCAGATTGCGAACGAAATCATTCCAAGCGAAAAGGCCAGCATTTGTCGAAGAATTTGTTCGCCTCGAGCGTGAGGTGGGAGTCGACGCCATGGAGGAAAACGAAAGCGCCAACGCCGGCAAAGAAGGAGTCAGAGAAGATTAGGTGTAATTCTTTTCATTTAACAGCAATATTTGATGGAGTCGAGTTTCATTCATCCATTTCGAGGACACCCGCGTCGTCGTCCTCTTCCTCATCCTCGTCTGCTTCCTCACCCTCCTCGTCTGTGTCTACGCCCTGTTCCTCGTCCGCGTCCTCATCTTCTTCGTGTTCTTCGTCTACATCTCCTGCAACATCGGCGCCATCCATCGGAGCATCCGCGTTTGCATTGCCGTTGCTTTCTTTTTCGAGTTGGGCGTTGAGTGCGGAGTAGTCCACTGCTGTCCGTCGCCTCTTGCTTGGGCCTGCATCGGCCACAGCAGCAGCGGAAACAGCAGCAGCAGCAACAGCCTCCTCCCCTCCTTCGCCCGCCGCAGCAGCAGCCTCAGAAGCAAGCTGTAAAGCAGCTGCTTCTCGTGCCCGCACAGCCTCAAGTGCAGCGGCGAGCCTGGCCTCCTTCTGGAGCCGCCTCTGTCGCAGGTCAAGCTCTTGCTCCTTCTTGGCAGCCTCAGGGTCCCACTGTTCGTGGTTCTCGCGGAACATGACGCGAAGGTGTGCGGCGACACTCCGGCCGAATGCGGACACGACTCCTCCCTGGATGCGGTAGCCACCTTCCAAGACGGAAATGACGCGCCCCTGGGAATGGGTGTTGGCAATCTTGCACAGTTCCTCGGTGAGCCACTCATAGTCTGCCTCTTTGACTCCCAGGTTGACTGGACCCTGAATATCATCCTTGGCATGGGCATCGAAGCCGGCAGAGATGATGATGAGATCAGGCTTGAACGCGGCGATAGCGGGTAGGGTCTTTCCACGCCACACGCGCCTCCATGCTGCACCTCTCTCAGATTTCTTTCCTTTGCCCTCCATACCGACGTCGACCACCCACGGGAGGGCGCCAGTTGCCGAGCTCTCCTGCCTAGCCTGAGCCACCGTCATGGGATCCTCGATGATGCCCTCTTCGTCCCACGCAGCGTGCTCTTCGGTAGGCAGTAGTTCTTCCCCAGCAAAATTACGGTTGTCGTCCGTGGGGCCGGAGCCTGGGTAGAAGGAGAACCCACGACCACGACCGTAGCCGTGCACGCTCGCGAAGAAAACCTCATCGTGGTCAGTCTCGTCAAGCCACGGCCTATAGGTGGGCACGGTGATGGATCCCTCGATGTAGGGGTTGGTGAACGCAAATTGGGGTAGTGCAGGTGTGGTATTCTGCACAACCGCCTCGGTGCCGTTGCCGTGATGAACGTCAAAATCGATGATGGCAACGCGGCGGAGAGAGTGGCGGTGAACGCATCGCGCGTATGCCGCGCCGAGCGCAACGTTGTTGAGGAGGCAGAAGCCATGAGATCCGGGTCCAGGCTCGCCAGGAGCCGCGACGGGTCCATTAGGTCCCGCATGGTGGCCCGGAGGCCTCACAGCGCAGAAAACTTTCTCTGCGCTCCCCGCCACGACGCGATCAACCGCCTCAACAACGGCACCTGCAGCGCACAGGGCAGCCTGGAACGAGTCCCTGCATACCTCCGTATCGCCATCGATAGTGTCCCTCGCGCCGTTCGGGGCGGTGTGCCATGCGGGGATACGTTCGCATATGCGCTGGACCTTGCGAACGTAGGGATATTCGTGAACCCTGAGCACATCGGCCATGGTTGCCGGCCTCACCTCCGAAACGACTTCAACGCAGGAGAATTCAGACGCGCGAAGAATACCTCGTTTCTTGTGCATCAGCGTCTCAAGGCGGTTCACGTTCTCCGGCGGCACGTTGTTACTCGACCTTGTTATAGGACCGCACGTGTGGTGCAAGAAGCACTCGTCCGGGGCGATGATGACCGGCGGCGGTGCGGCTGGCGCGGGCTCAACTGTACTCGGGTCCTCGCCCCGGAGGAGCGCCGCAATCTGCGGGTAACCCTTCGCCTCTGCCATGTTCAGCGCGGTCCTTCCGAGGCTGCACACGGCGCCGACGAGTTCATCGCCGCCCTTGCTGCCCGCGAGGACCGCTTGAACCGTGGCGAGGTCGCGACCGACCACAGCGGCGTGCAGCGCGGTGGCCCCCGCCTTGGTGCACTTGGCGACGTCAGCACCCTTGCCGATGAGCGCTTCAGCGCAGTCCGCGTGTCCCGCATAGCATGCGTGGTGCAGCGGTGTCCAGCCGTACTTATCCCTGGCGTTGATCGGATCGAGCATCGGCTCGCCGTCCTCCCCGACCTCGCCCCCGTCCGTGGGATAGAGCTCAAGGAGATGCGCGACGCACTTTGTCAGCCCGTGGCCGGCGGCGAGGTGAAGTGCCGACTTGCCGTAGTCATCCGTCGCGAACACGTCCGCCTCCTTCTCGACGAGCAGTGCCACGCATTCAGCAGTGACGTCGGCAAAGTGAGGTAGGGATCCTGCGGCGATCGCAACGTGCAGCGCCGGTGAACCCTCGAGGGTGATGTATGTCTCCGAGCCAGCCTCCAGCATCATCCTCGCGCACTCAACCTGCCCGTTAAGCAAGGCGACGTGGAGCGGAGTGCAACCGTCGCGGTCTCTCTCGTTGGGGTCAACATCGTCATCTTCTTCTTCCTCTTCCTCCTCCTGCGAGCGAGAGCGGGAGCGGGAGCGAGGGTCAGATCGTTATCGAGAGCTTGGGAGGGGATTTTGGCTCCTCGGGGTATTTTATTTGCGCGCGCTGTCGGTGATTGTGGGGACACCCACCGGGTTGAATTCACCGTCCTTCTCCTCCTTGGAGAGGAGCTTGGCAAGCAATTCGGCGTCTCCAGCTTCGGCGGCATCATGGAGGGGGCTGCGAGGATACGGCGGAGCGGGAGGGAAGGCGCACGGTCAGCTACGGGGTATCCGGGAGCGCCGAGTGTCGCGATCAGGGAATCGGTCGGCGGGGAATGCTGGACGAATCTCGGGTTCTGCGGATCGCGACACTCACAAGACCCCGGTGACATCGTCGTCGTCGTCGCTGTCGAACATGTGTGCAAGGTCTAGGTTCGAAATGTTGATGACGAGGAGCTCGGTTCGCGTCGAGCTCTTCCTAGGTCTGAAGGCCTCCAACCTCGCGTGAGACCCAAACGCCGTCTGGGCGGTGTTTGTTTGCGGTTATGGGCCTCGCGTGGTTTCTTTCAGGTTATTTTCTGCGAACCGAACTCTCACAACAGCCTGGATCTCGGATCTTCGTGAGACTCCCCTGGTGATTCTATTGGCTGGTGATGATGTTATGTTGGCTTCGTCACCGAACGGCTGTCACAACTGCGAGAGCATCCGTGTATCTCCGAAACTCTCTTAGACTGTAGATCATGCCCGCCATTGCATCTTCCCCCGCCGTCGCGCTCCTCCGCGCGCCCCTTGCCTCGCGCGCCGCGCGCAAGGCCCCCGCCGGTGGCACCTCCCACATTCGCCCTGCCGCGCGCCCCGCTTCGCTCGGTCGCGGCCGCTCCGTCACCGTCAGGTGCGTGCGACACCTCCCAACCCACCGGACACACCTCGCTCGAGGGTTTGCGTCCTTTTATCGCTCCTCGCGCAGCGCTTTCTACGCGTGGTCGTCCTCCTCGGCATCGAACCCGAACCTTAGTTTCTTATCCGATCCTTCCCGCGACGCTCAGGGCCTCCGCGCCGGTCGACTCCGTGGTTTCCGGCGTGAACCAGGCGGTCCCCCAGGTGGCTGATATTTTCGGCATCGACACCTCTGCCGCGGACACGCTCTTTGTGAACGCCGCTTCCATCATCCTTCCCGCCTGGGGCGCCATCGTTGGTGCCATCTTCGTGTTTGGCACTGTCTACAAGATTGCATTCCCGGACAAGTACAACGAGCAGGTGTACAGCGGCAAGGCGGCGGAGATGGTGCAGGATGAGATCATCGATCTGGATAATCTCAGTGAGGATGATCTCGCAGCGGTGGCCGAGCTCGAGGCCGAGCGCGCCGCGCAGAAACAATGAGTGGCGACAACCTCGGACAGTTGGAATATGAGTGCAGAGTTGGGAAAGTTGACGGTGCGTCAGCTTCAGGGGTTAGGGCGAAGCGCTCGAGGCGGAGGGGAGACGTCGCGCGTGTTTCCATCTCTGCGGCATCGTCGATATGTAATATGTAGAAATTTGACAAGATACGCAAGAAGCGTCTGCTCATTTCACCCGCGCTGCAACAAGTGAAGTTTTTGTGAAATGTTTTTGTGTCACACACACTCCGCGTCACTCGGCCGTGATGGCTTCCGAGGATGAGAACGCGCTGCTTCCTCACAAACTCTCAAGTCTCCGAGGACTCAAGGTGGATCGGGTGCTAAACGATGGCAAAGAAAGCGGCGTCGTCGCTCTGCTGGTGCGCTCACCACTTGGAAGATTAGAAAACGCCCTCGAGTCCACTCCGCCGACGTCCACACCTGACCCGGAACCCTCGCTCTGTTCCCCAGGGAACCTTCGCCGGGTGCTCCTCGCAGGCGGTGGTGAAGCTCTCGAGACCGCCAATACCCGTCGGCGATCCCGACGCCCTCTCCCGTGCCATCTCCTTGTCCGAGCGCGCGCCGTGGAGCGGGATGGAGTACGGTTATTACCACGGCGCTCTCGACCCTTTGTTCGCCCCAGGGCTGAGCGTGGACGTGCTCTACCCCGGGTGCCTCTACGACGAGTCCGAGGACGCACGCGAAAAGCTTCTGAAGAAACATATAAACAGGAACACAGCGCAGGCTCCCGTGGCGTTCAGGGAAACCGTGGAGGCTTACGAGAGTGCGCACATGCCGTACATTCGTGCCATTCCCGAGGGAGCCATCGGGTGGGTGTACAAGATACTGGCCTTGGAGAAGGAGACAGAGCGGCTGTTGTTCAACGATCCGACCGAAGATGCCGGATTTTTGCTCAACACGGACCCGAAGTGGACCACCCACCCTGACCACAACACGACGCCCAAGGCGGCATGGAACGGGCACGCATCCACGAGGGACCTGTACTGCCTGGGACTGTGTCACAGGAGGGATGTCAAGTCTTTGCGGGACCTGCGGAGGGAGCACCTCCCGATGCTGAGGGCCATGGCAGAGACGGGCAGGAGGGTAATCAGGGAGACGTACGGGCTGGAGGATCACAGCGTGAGGGTGTTTGTGCACTACCCGCCCCAGTTTTACCACTTTCACGTGCACTACACCAACGTCGCCGTGGACATTGGCGTGCAGACGGAGCGAGCGCACCTGCTGGACGACGTCATCGACAACATCGAGCGAGACTCTGAGCACTACGCCAAGTGCGCCATAACCGGAAGGATGGGTGAGAACGACGAACTCTTTAGGAGGTACAGAGAGTGGAGGGCCAACAGCGACGCGGGGAGCACGTGATAGATCAGACGAAGATGCGCAGGGGGAGTTCTCGCGCGGGTTCGTTTGTGGACAGGAGTTACCCGTGTATTTCAAGTCACTACTGTTAGTAAATTGCACGCCACTCTCGTGAGATCGGCGCGCAAAGCCTGGCGTCGTCACTTAGACGCCGAGTGGAAGATCCCCCGGCCCTCAGCTCGGGTGTTTACTCGTCCTCCTCCTCACCATCACCACCACCCCCACCGGCAGCCGCCATCCTCTTGCGCTTGACGCGACCCGGGCGGCCGCCACCGAGAGGAGAGTTGAGCGAATAGTCGATGTGCTTCTGGCTGTCAGCACGCACGAGGAAGGAGGGGATGTTCACAATCTGCTTGCCCACGCGGATGTGGCGCTGCTTGATCAGCACACGCGCGTGGTGAACAGACTTTGCGAGGCCGAGCTTGAACACGATGGTCTGGAGACGGCGCTCGAGGAAAATCTCGGGGGTGAGCGCGAGCACGTAATCGAGCTTGTCCTGGGACTCGTCCTGTTGAGCGAGGGAGAGTGAGGTTGCGTGGCGGTCAGCGAGGCGAATTTTTTCTCAGCAATTTTTAGGGTTCGAGCTCCAGACCCTAGCCCGATTCCACGGCTTGCCAGGGGCCGGCAGACGGGGCCCAACGACGCGCTCGCCTCGTGCTCGCCGCCGAAGATCCAGAAATCAAAGTGGTTATCGAATGGGAATCGTGAACGCACCAGAAGACCGTAACGGTACATGCGGCGCATGATGGCCTCGCCCTCGAAGATCCTCTTGGGGTCCTTCTCGTCGAGGGTGAGGAGCACGCGGGCAGCGTTGCGGAGCTTGTTCAGCGCGAACTGCACGCGCCAGAGCTCACGCTTGTTGCGGAGACCATACTCGCCGACGATCTTGAGCTCACTGTCGAGACGCTCCTTCTCGAACGGACGACGAGGCTTCTTGAAGGTCTTGGAGTCTGTTGAGGGAGAACGGCGCGGAAGGTCAGTCGCCGGCGATGGGTGCGGGAAAAAGAGAGCGCGAATGCGGGAAAAAAACAAGCCGTCGGCAAGAGAGCGGAACGATCGCGTCGGCGCACGCTCGACGACGGAAGGCGTGACATCGGGCGGGATTGATCACTCACAGCTCCTGTAGAAGGTGGAGGACGGCATCTTGGCTGTCCCTTCGCCTTCCTGCGCTAGGTGTAAGAGGGCAGCACGTCTGGGTCGACGAGGGTTTTAGCGGTTTCCGGAAAGTCCGGCCAGGAAAATCCGACCAGAACCTGTTTTGAACGAAGCTCACCCATTTCTAACTGTGAAAACATACTGAAATAGGAAATAATGGGAAAACGAAGTGGATGGTCAACTACAAATGGTTCGATCACATGGTAAAGATCGCGTTTTGTCAAAAATCCACGAAAAATCTCTGCGCTTTCCTGTTTTGGCCCCGGTGGTGAACAGGTCTGTGGAATTCCCGTTTGGGCTCAGGAGAGGAGCGCGCCGCTTCCCGGCCGTCCAGAGGGGGTATCCACCCTCTGCGCTGGAGACGCGCTCGGGATGACGACTTCGGGCGTGCTGGATGACGAGGCACTGCAGCTGGCGCTGAAGGACGCGAGCGTCAAGGGTAAGCTCAGCCTCGCGTACCTGGACCTGACGGAGATCACCTCCGAGCAGGCGACGAGGGTCAGGGCGGGTGCGCCGAACATCACCGAGCTGGATCTACGGTCGAACAACCTCACGGACCTGCCCGATGAGCTCGGCGACCTCAAGGCGCTGCGGGTGATCAAGCTCGACTACAACAAGCTGGAACACCTGCCCGCAATGTTGACCAAGCTACCTCGGCTGACAAACCTTCAGATGGGCGGCAACCTGCTGTCGACGGTGGACGCGTCTGTGGCTGAGCTTCGCGCGCTGACGGACCTCGACCTGTCAGGTAATAGACTCATCACCGTTGACCCGGCGATCGCGCGGTGCGAGAAGCTCGTCTACCTCAACTTGGAGAACAACATGCTCACCGCGCTGCCACCCGAGATTGGCTCCATGGAGAACCTCCGCGTGCTGGACCTGAGCAACTGCCAGCTCGCGACGCTGCCCGACACCGTGAGTGGCCTCGTCTCCTTGACCAGGCTCGAGGTGAATAACAACATGTTGAAGACCCTCCCGCCCTCCATGGGCCGCCTTGAGAACCTGAAGGACCTGGACTGCAGGTACAACCTGCTGCAGGAGCCGGAAAAGAGCAAAGCGGAGGGACCTGTGCGAGGGTACCTGGAGTACCTGAAAGAGGAGGAGGAGCGAATCATCCAGGAAGAGATTGAACGTCTCAAGCCGGTAGCCACGGAAGTTGGGAACTACCTGGAGTATCGCATGAAGCTCGAGGACGAAGGTCCCCTCCTCAGGTCGAGGCACTCCACAACCTGCGGCGCGAACCACATGTATGTGTTTGGCGGCTTACTGAGCCACAAGGGGTGCAAGACTAACGAGCTTTTCGTCACCAACCTCGATCGCATGGTATGGATGAAGAAAAACCCGGGAGGAGAGCGACCGGTGGAGAGGGACGGGCACTGCGCTGTGTTTGACTCAAACCGCAAGAAGCTCCTGGTTTTTGGGGGCCGGGACGCCGAGAAGAAGAGGCTCAACGACCTCTTCCAGTACGACCCAGAGACGGACAGGTGGACCCGACTTTCTCCAGACGGTGAGCAACCTGCGCCTAGGGAGAGCGCCTCGATGGCCCAGCTCGACGAGGACACGTTGGTTCTCTTTGGCGGTAAAGGTGCCGGTGCGCGCTTCAACGATTTCTGGTTCCTGGACCTCAAAAGGTTGGAGTGGACACAGGCGGCAACCAAGGGTGACGCTCCGTCTCCACGGCAAGATGCGGCGATTTGCGCGTGCGACGGGAAGATTTACCTCCACGCAGGACAGGATAACTTCGTGAGAAACGATCTGTATGAGCTCGATGTCAGCAACAGGGAGGAGATGCACTGGACCCTGGTGAACACCGTCGGGAGGCCACCTCCTTCGTGCCACAGCCACCTGCTGCACTGCATAGACGGAAAGCTGTACATCGCGGGTGGATTCGACGAGCTCGGTGGACAGATCATAAAGTTTTACTCCCTGGATTTGGATCCGAGCGCGAAGCCTGCGGATGAAGAGGAGGAGGGCAGTGAGGGCGAAGCGGAGGCGAAGGAGGAGGAGCCCGCAGCGGTGCCTGAACCTGTCACTGCACATGACGGCGAGCCAGTCGAAATCAAGCCAAAGTGGGGTGAGCTGGACTCCGAGATTGAGTTCAACCAGAATAGATCGGTGGGATTTTCCACGGACGACCAAATAGTTATGCTGCAGGTTGGTTCCAAGGCAATGGGCATCGAGGCAAGCGCATTGCCAGAGCATATGTATTGGGATGTGCTCAAGCTGGCAAACGTGCTGGATCTCCACGAGTTGGAGATTGACTCCGAAGATGATAGACCGGTGAACCAGAAGAAAATTAGGGTGGAGCACACCACAATCTCCGCCGGCAAAGACCTCCCTTCGGCTGTCCGCCAGGGGTTTGTGAGCATTTCTGGTGCTGAGGCGAGGATGTTGGAGCACGTCAGGGATTTTCATGCGCAGTACGTTGAGTACTACCCGGACAGGTTCCACCTGTTGCTGGACCCCCCCAACGAGTGTGGTGTGCGCAAGTTCGTGTGCACCACTGTGCGCCCGAGCAAGTTGTCCTTCACAGAGCTGTACGACCTCGAACCATGTGCAAGATTCATCGCAGACTATCTCGAGTACGAACCGCTGGAGAACCCCATCATGCCCCCGGAGTCTATCCCGAGCCCTTACACAGTCCTTGGGACCTGGAAGGCTGGCGACAGCTTTGACTTCTCAATAGCGCTGTGTTCTCTGCTCATTGGCGTCGGATATGACGCGTACGTCTGCATGGGATACGCACCAAAGGAGATTACAGAGAATGATCAGACGCGGGATACGTGCCCGTTGCTTGAACGCGAGGCTGCAGCTGCTGCCGCCGCCGCAGAGGACGCGCTGAAAACTCCGCAAAAGAAAAAGGCAGCTCCAAGCAAATACAAGATCAAGGAACCGACAGATTTGACTTGCAAGATCGACGAAATGCTCTTGGCTGAGGAAGTGGCAAAAATAACGCCGCCAGAATCCAAGGAGTCTGAGGCCCCAGAGAAATCTTTGACACGGCGTCCTAACTTAGCGACAGCAGAAGACAAACATAATGGCAGGAGGGTGCATGCGTGGGTGCTAGTGCGCGCGGGTAGTCGGGAAATGGCGGAGACCGTGTTCATCGAGCCTACCACCGCGAGAAAGTACCCGATAAATGCGTCGCCGTACCTAGGTCTGGAGTATCTGTGGAATCACAGCAACTTCTGGGTTAACATACAGCCCGGGACCATTCGGCAGGTGCCTGCCATAAAAAACCTTGACACCAACCTGAAGGACACAACCAAATGGGAGCCCGTGCGCGCCGGTGTCGAGGAGATAGAGATACCTGTCGTGGTGGAGGATGCAGAACAGGAGGCAGCTACCGGTGAGGCAACAACAGAGGATGGAGATGCAGGCACTGCGGAGACTGAGGCTCCAACAACCCCAGGTCTAGACACAAACGTTGACAACGCGGCGAAGGCCAGGAAGTCCATGACTGATGCCGAAGACGTGAACGAAGAAGGGGACGTGGGCATATCGCCCGAGATTGATGTGGAAGCAACGCTTGAAATGCCTGCGTCTTGGGTCCCAAAGATGGTGATTGCCCAAGAGGACTTTGACACAACCTGCCCAAGGGGTCACAAGACGACGAGGTACCACAGATGCATTCACGAGCTATTTGCTGTGTTTGGGCCCTGCAGTCGGTGGGATGGTCTTGTCGAGAAGCTGTGCACGTTCTCGGATGACGCATGCAAGAACAAGTCCGAAGAGCGGGAGACGTTCAGACGCCGAAAAGACAAGCTGTGCGAGCGCATCGTCAGACACTCCGATGAGACCAAGATTGAGCGTTTCGAACATGGCAGTGCATACGGGATCAAGGAGATTCGTGAAATCCCTGATGTGGAGCGCAAGACGTATTTTTACGTGTCATCGCGCGCCGCAGACCAGCTCGAAACCAGATATGAGGTGTTTGGTAAGAGACTGACCGAGACGTTCAGTGGCCGGGACGACCACATGGTTTACCGCAGTATCGTGTACGACCCGGAGGGAACTGCGCGCGCCATCGAGGAAGCACGAGCGAAGGCGGAGGCTGATGCTGCTGCGGCGGCAGCCTCCGGCCCTGCCAAGCGCCGTCCGAAAAAGGTGAAATTTGAAGAGCCTCCGCCTGTGATTGCGAAGATGACCCAGAAGTTTGAGCTTCCTGTCAATTCTGCGGTGCCCCCGCATCAGTGCGTAAGCAAGCGGGTCTTTGATATCGCGAATGAGTCAATTCGTGTCGACTATCACCATGGATCGGGCTTCATCACGACGACGCAGAAATGGTTCTACAAAGATGGCACGTCCAGTATCACTTTGGTGAATCCCAAAGACCCCAAACCCACTGAGATTGAAATCCAGGAGGAGTTTCACGCGCTTTGTGTCACTGAGAAGTCAATCGCGTCGGAGATTCGGGACGTGGAGAGAGAAATTAAGGATATCGTAATGAATCGCGCCAAGGAGGAGATGGCCATCGACCTTCTCAGCCCGTATTTCGATATTAGCAGGATCAAAACTGCCGAGGAGAGTGACGACGAGGAGGAAGCAGAACAGGATGCAGGATTTGACTACTTGGAGCCATACATACCCCCGATCATCCCGGGCCATGATTTGACGGTGTCAGAGGCGGCGGAGGCCAAGGACGGGTGCCTGAACGCACTTAAGGAGCGCCTCATTGATCGCGCAAACATCATCAAGGGTCGTCTGGATCGGGAGGATGCTGCGCTGGTGAAGCGCCGTAATGCATTTGAACGCGACCGCGACGTGATGACCCCCGCAGAGGAGGAGGAATTCAACCGCGCATGTGAAGAGAGCACGTTCAAGATCAACATCCTCAACCAGCGGTTAGAGCGTCACGAGGAGATATCAAAGCGACGATTCCTGGAGTTGGATGCCAAGCTCAGGGCAGATCCAAGACTTGCCGCGTTGTTATGATAATTTTCTAAAACGTCTACTGTTAAGCCCAACTCGCTAGAAGAGCGTCTTGAATTTCATGCATTTCCACAGCGTCGACGCTTTTCCCTGCTTGATACTTCCCGTCTCCGCAAACCACTGCTCTTCTGTCACCCGCATGCCCGGTTGCTCCTGGCTGAGGTCGAAGTAGTGCCAGAAGATGACGCACTCCCACACCCCCTTGAGCCCAGCGAAGTGCAACACAAAGTCGCCCGAGACGTACCACGGCAGGAGCGAGTTGAACACGCACTGGTTAACAATCTTCGAGTGTGCCCTCACCGTGGCTGCCCCGGGATAGGGTTTCCGTCCCTTGACAGACTTCTGCCGGGACCACGGGACTGTTTGGAACAGATGGTGAAACGCCCTCTGCTCGTAGTGGAACAGATAGTTACCCTTGACCAGGTGTTCCTGCGCCCACAGCTCGTCCAGGAACCACATCATCCACGGTGTATTCTTCACCATCCACACCCCACTGTTCACCCCATTGTGATCGGCGCCGATTATCTGATCCACCGAGTCATCCGCAATATCTTCGAGCCGAATGTTGGGGTTCATGATGAGCGTGTCGACGTCGATGAACATCAGCCACTCGTACGCCGGTAGGTACTTGCGCACCTCCAAAATTTTAGACCACGCAGCCGGGCGGGTGCGGTCTGCCACCTCGGTCGCGACGATGAGGTCGTACCCATGCAGCTCTGCGTACCGCCGCTTGTTTGCCGCGCTCGCCGTGCATATGTAACCCGTTTTCGCGTCGCACAGGGTCAGTATGGCGAACCTCGGCTTCGACTTGACCGCGGTATCAGCGTTCCCGTCGCCGCCTGTCAGCGCGCCCGCGCTATCCCCCTCGACCATCGGGTTCCCGCGCGACACCCGAGAACCCCTCGCACCCCCCTTCCGCCCAAGAGCCGAGGCTCTCTCCTTTCCCTCGCCGCCGTTTCCCAGCAGCCGCCTCGTCTGCCTCACCCCTGCTCCCCCGCCGGCACGGTTCAGGTCCTTGGTGTCCGGTAACACCTCGACCACGACCCCGTCGGAGGTGCCCGGGACCACCCTGGGCACCTTCCTTGCTCCGCTCGTCTGGTACTCCTCGGCGTCCACAAACCCATCCGTGGTTTTCGGCGGGGAGAGTGCCGCCAGCATAGAGTCCAGCGGAGCCGTGTCCGTTCCGCACGGGATCGGTCGGTGCACCTCCAGCGGGTGGTACCAGTACCTCTGCTGTGCCGCCTTGATGAAGAAGGAGAGCTGGTACGTGGTCCGCCCGAAAAAGTATACGAAGAGCAGAACCATGACGACGAGCGAGATGGTTCTCACGCGGCGTCGCCAACGCCTCTTCCTCCCCCGCCTGGGCAGCAGGCCGCCCATTTTGCCGCTGGGGGAGCGAGGCGAGCGCTCGCGCGGCATGACCCCGGCATTCTTAGCCCCGCTGTATTTCGACGTCGACAAGCGCGACCCAGAAGGCGAGATGTTCCGCGACGTGGGTGAGGTCAGTCCACCCTCGAAATCTGCGGGGGAAGAAGAACCGGACCAAGTTTTGGACGACGGGATCTCAAGCGACGCGTTGCTCACGGGATGACCACGTCGCTCCGACAGCCTATGGGCGCTGTGAGACATCGGGCCTGACAACTTCTCCACGGTGGTCCCCGCTCACCTATGCGCCCGCAGCGGCCGTCCTCAGGAAGTGCCGATACCTCCGGTTATGCTTTTCCTTCCCCCTCCGAGATACTGACTCGTTCCGCATTAACCTTCGTAAACCCTTAATCTTAGATATTTACCTTCGTATCTATGACCTGGTGTGATACTGTAAGAATATCATTTGGAATT
>MDTE01097024.1_pt1 | contig 21900 bp, 20 predicted proteins | sample 811231 | NCBI WGS metagenome assembly MDTE01 (sample SAMN05326651, study PRJNA326480) | marine metagenome | isolation source: seawater | place: Indian Ocean: Red Sea | collected 2010 | reverse complement strand
TATACCTTCTTTAGTTGTTAGTCGTTTGCCTGAAAAGACTTTTTCTGTGATTTTTTGAAGCATTTATTGAAGTTAGTTTGAAAACCTTAATGTGTGACCAAATTAATTACATAGCAATAATTGGTTTATGCATGGACGGTCGCCAATCCTATAGTTGGCCTAGCCGACGTTTAAATTCTCGTTGGCCAGCTCGTTCTGGCTCACCAATAAAATAGGTAAAATTGCGAACGTATTTCGCAATCTCACTACTTGTCATAAATTCATCTGACCGCGCTGCCTGAATTTCGGGGATTGAATTCAGTCCTGCGTGAGTGGCAGACAATAATTGATCTGCAAAATCATTTGCTCGGGCCGGACAGACGTCAGAGCGAATCACCCATTCTGCAAACACAAACGGAAGTCCGGTTAAGTTCTTCCAGGCAGTCCCAAGATCATAATGATGGCGAAAACCTCCCTGATGCAATAGTTCAAGCGCTGGATCTCCAATAACCAACGCAGCATCGTAAGTATCTGACATTGTTACAAATTCATGACCAGTAACATCCCACAGGTCGGCCAGTAAAACCCTAAGTAACTGAATTGAGGTTGCAGTATGACTTGTAACAGCAATGCGCTTTCCTGAAAGTTCTTTTATTGGGTAATGCGAAAAAACAAACACACTCATTGCTGCACCGTCACACGCAACGCCAAGATCTCCCAGTGACCGAACAGTACCATTCAATCTCATCACTTCGGCGACTGGCAATGGGCCAGCATGAATATCGCCCTGCTCCACAGCTAAAGCCATATCTCTTGGATGCATACGATGAAGGCGACACGAATCCGGCGGTAACTTACGATAGAAGACCTCAGAATTCAGGTACGTCATATAACCCACTTCTAGTGAGTCATTTTCGTAATGCACCTGGTTATCAGATTGTCTAATATTCATAGACCTTGATCTCGTTGTACAAGGCGTCCCTCTCGACAGGTATCCGTCGAGCTTCTCGGATCGATGCAACCATCGACTCCCGAGCTTTTCCAGCAGGTGAATCCGCAAGTGCAGCGTGGGCGATACGCTCTTTCCCTATGGTCCCATCAAGATCATTGGCACCAAAATTCAAACCTATGCTTGCGGTAGCTTCACCAAGCATTACCCAATAACTCTTGATGTACTTGACGTTGTCTAGTATCAACCGCGCAGCAGCGATCATTTTCAAATCATCCATAGCCGGTGTATGGCGTGGACGCAATTTCGTCATTCCGACTTGATACTCCAGAGGAATGAAGGCGAGAAAGCCTGCAGTTTCGTCCTGAATGTTCCTCAGGCGATCTAGGTGGTCTATTCGCTCTTCAAATGATTCGATGTGCCCATAGAGAAGGGTGCAATTTGTTGGTATTCCCATCCGGTGAGCAGTCTTATGTATTTCACCCCACCTGTCGGCGTTCGCTTTTCCTGGCAAAAGGATTTTATGAACTCGGGATGAAAACACTTCCGCGCCCCCCCCGGGCATAGACTGCAATCCAGCTTCTTTAAGTATTGCAAGCGACTCTTCTGGAGAGACCTTCCAACGTCTTTGGAAATAGTCTATCTCTGATGCCGTAAAACCTTTTATTTGAACATGAGGTGCTTTCTGATGGATCGCCCTCACCATGTCCACGTAATACTCAAAAGGCCATGTCGGGTGATGCCCACCAACTATATGAATCTCATGGATATCATCATCGACATGTTCAAGAATTTCATCGATTGACATCTCATATGCATCTTTGTCCCCAGGCTTCTTAGCAAAATCGCAAAACTTACAACTCAAAACACAAATGTTAGTAGGGTTTACATGCCGGTTCAAAACAAAGTAAACCTTGTCCCCTGTAACCCTTTTTTTGGCAAAATCGGCCATACGCCCTACACCAGCTAAATCATCAGTTTCAAGGAGAGTCACTCCTTCGGAAGTTGAAAGGCGTTCGCCACTCTGAACCTTATCCCAAATTGAGAAAAGCCTTTTATCAGTAAGATTAATTTCAGCCTCTAAATTCGGGTACGCTACTTCCAATACAGGGACCATTTCGAATCTACTTTCTCAATTATTTCAGGATCCATAACCAGTGGCTTCTGGTATCCCTGTTTCCATGTTGCATCGATGCCCATCACACCAGAATATATAGGTGCTAACCCTCTAAACTCTGCGCTAGAGAAAGACACGTCCAAAACGGCATCAAATCTTGTAAAAATGCCCCACAGCAGATTTTCGTTGTCTTCAATGTCAACGTCTTCAGAAACCGCCACTACGATTTTCACATTTCCGATTAGAGGGTTCTCCACAAGTTTCTTTATGACTTCTCTGCCCGATCCTGCTGTCTGGACTACAAGCATCGTCTTACCAACCAAACGATAGTTGGAAATACCTGAAGCAATCGCTGTGATTTTTCCTGGAAGAGCAACCGCATTGGGTACGCCCTCGTTAATTGGACTACCGGTCGCATCGAGGATCATCTTTGATCCTTTGTGTAACGCTTCGCCTGTAAAGTCAAGCGTATCGGCAGCCGTCCGCGCAATAAGATGGAAATCTTTCTCGGGATCAAAATTTCTGCGGATTGCCTGCATCACCTGACGATAATCACGTGGATTCACGTCAGGGCCCACAAGAATCAGGTTCTTAGTAAGTGAAAGCTGACCGTCACCAAGAATTCCAAGAGCGGTCTTAATCGGTTCTCGCTGATATCGAGCATCAACTGAAACGACCAGCAAATTATGAAAACCAGCCTCATAGTAAGCCCACATGTCTTTTACTTCACGTCGAATCAATCGTACGAGTGGGGTCAATGCAAGCTGAGCAGCATCTCCAAGGTAGCGATCTTCTTGAGGGGGGCGTCCGACAACGGTAGCTGGATAAATTGCGTTCTTACGATTAGCCATACGGGTGATTTCAAATACAGGGTGGTCACCAGCAGCAGAGTAATGACCAAAGTGATCGCCAAATGGTCCTTCCAGACGCCTCACCCCTGGTCTAAGGACACCTTCAAAAATAAATTCAGCCTGCGCAGGAACTTTCATATCGATAGATTTCGCTCTAACCATTGGGGTGCGTTGCCCCCTGACGATGCCGGAGAAAGCAACTTCATCTAGTCCTTCCGGTAAAGGCATGATGGCTGCAAGAATCAGTGAAGGGTCTCCACCAACTGCAACTGCCATCTCCAAAGGCTGTCCCATCTTCTCTGCATTCTGATAATGAAAACCACCACCTTTTTGAATCTGCATATGCATTCCAGTAGTCGCCTGGTCGTACACTTGCATTCTGTACATGCCCATGTTTCCAGCGCCAGTCTTCGGATCCTTGCTCATCACTAACGGAAGAGTCACGAACCGTCCACCGTCTTCAGGCCAACATTTTAAAATAGGTAGCTGGTCTAGCCGCGGTTTACCGACGACTTCTTGCACCATCGCACTGCGAACAGTTTTAGGACGTATCTTCATCAACCGCCAACCGGTTTTACGATTCCGCCAAAACGATCCGAGGTTCGGAGGATTCACATCCTCTACAAAACGGACAATATCTTCACCTAGCGCTTCAGGAGGGCGACCAAGTGCAAGTTCAATCCTTCGTAACGTCGCCATCGAATTAATTACAAGTGGATAATTCGCCCCTTTAACGTTTTCAAACAATAAAGCGGGGAGTTTTTCCTTAACTGCACGAGTAGCGATTTCAGTGACTTCTAGTTCAGGGTCAACCTGCTCAGTAACTCGGTGAAGTTCTCCTTCTTTCTCGAGAAGTTGAAGAAAAGATTGCAGATCAGTGAAAGCCACTTACTAAATCCCTTCCGACGTATTCTGAGTTTGACTTTTAGTTCCAAGCCAAGGTTTCATAATCTTGGAATCAACACCCAGCAATGCGAGTATTCGCCCTGCAACCATATCTACAAGGTCATCAATAGTCTTAGGATTGTGATAGAAACCGGGTGCAGCTGGAAGAATCACGCCTCCTGCTTCAGTCACCGATGTCATATTTCTAAGGTGGATTAGGCTCACTGGCATTTCACGCGGTACTAAAATAAGACGGCGACGTTCTTTCATGCAAACATCTGCAGCGCGCTCTAAAAGACCATTAGAAACACCATTAGCAATTCTCCCAAGCGTGCCACCTGAACATGGCACAACGGCCATACCATCAATATGGAAAGAACCTGAAGCAATAGGAGCCGCTACGTCCTTGTGGTGGTACAACTCTAATTTGCCGTTAGCACCTTTTGATTCTGTCCAGTCAATTAAGGCAGGTGTATCAGCGTCTGTGTTACCGGTTAAGACTAAGTGTTCTTCAACTTCAAGTACTTTACGACCTGCATCGGTTATCACCACTTTCACATCATGGCCTAGCAACAACATTTGTTGTAGAACTCTTCGAGCGTATGGTGCCCCGCTAGCTCCAGCTATTCCTAGTACATAAATACTCATCAGATCACCTCACCAATAACCACGAAAATACCAAAAACCACAGCAATGACGCCATTCATGGTAAAGAACGCAATGTCCAACTTTGAAAGATCGTGAGAAGACACAAGTGATTGTTCATAGGCGAGCAGAATAGCTGAAACGATAACGCCGATGAAGTAAACAGCACCAAGATTCATAATGACTCCAGCTACTGCCAACAAGCCAATTGAAGCAACGTGGAGAACACGAGAAATCACGAGTGCCGTAGGAATCCCGAACTTAGCCGGAACTGAATGTAAGCCCTGCTCGCGGTCAACATCATAGTCAGCTGTAGCGTAAAGTACGTCGAATCCAGTGACCCACAGCATCGATCCTAGCCCGATCACAACGAATCCAAAAGGCATTGTCCCTGTAAGAGCGAGTGACACCGCGGGCGGTACGATCAAATAAACGGAGCCCATTCCTAAATGAGACAACCATGTAAATCTCTTGAGGTATGGATATCCGATCATCACAGCAATCGGTATTGGAGCCAAAATCCATGTAATTGGATCAAGTTGTGCGACCGCTAACAGGAACGTTAGCCCTGCAACCGTCATATAACCAATCATCGCATTGCGACTGATCTGCCCTGACGGAATAGCGCGCATTGCAGTACGTGGATTACGCAAATCGATCTCCGCATCAATCAATCGATTGGCCGACATACCAAAAGTTCTCATCCCCACCATAGCTATGACAACCCAAAACAAACCAACCCACGCCGGAGTGCCCTCAGCAGAAATAAACGCAGCTAAGATAGCAAAGGGTAATGCAAACACCGAGTGTTCGAATTTAATTGCCTCTAGGAATACTATGAGCCTCTGGAGCAATGATGACGAATTAATTGAAATTAGATTGGTCATGACTCTGGCACTCCAACAGAAGCCGAGCCTGAAGGGGATCTAAGCGATGCCACGAGTAGCCTCTTTAGTTCAGGTGCAGTGTCTTTAGGACTCGTACCGTTAGAAAATAGCCAATGAACAACTACTTCGTTCAAAGAGCCTAGCCAGACTCGCGAAGCAAGATCGGTGTCTACATCGGATATCTCGCCAGCGATCTTAGCCTTTTCAAGCTTGTCAACAATAACAGCAGCGAAGCGTTCGAATACCTCAGATCGTTTTGCCTCGAACGCACTGCCCATACTATAACCTTGGGTTACCAGCAATCTGGCCAATCGTTTATGCGTAGACAATTCGTTGAGTACCGAAACCAGTGCTTCTTCAGCTGCATTAAGTGGAGTGCTTCCCCCTGTAGCAGCCTTTTCAGCCCGTTGTACCAGCTTGTTTGCTAAACGATCCATTACAGCAAAAAACAAATGCTCCTTGCTTGGGAAATGAAAGTAGAGCCCACCTTTAGACATCGATGTTCTCCTACCAATTTCATCGATGAGCGCATCATGGTACCCCTTGTCAGCGAAAACAGATGCAGCCGCTTCAAGAATCCGTTCTCGAGTGTCAGTTCTATGCTGCATGGATAGAGTAGTCAATTCATTGGTAGTAGCCCACTGTTTATAAAACCGACCAGCCAGTCGGTTTTATACAAATATTTTATCCTTCGACATGCACTACAGCAATCAAAAAGTTATGGTTGAATAAAGGTGTACTTCAAAAGTTGTATGCGTTCTGGGCGACAACTAATCTTAGCGTCAACAAATGAACAGTGAACTCGCAAACATACCTCCCGACTTCAAAGTCCTAGTATCAGGAATACTAGGGCCAGAAGGTCCTGCAATCGATGCCGAAGGACGACTTCACGTAGTCAGTGCAGATGACGGTGTAATTCTCTCCATCTCTGAAACCGGAGAAGTTCTAGAAGTGGCCAAAACGGGAGGCCGTCCAAACGGACTTGTATTCAACTCAAAAAATGAAATGTTTGTTGCTGACGCAGAGATCAAGGCAATACTTCGGATTGATATAAACGGTGAAATCGATGTGCTCACTGATTCCTATGAAGGAACGTCTCTCGGAGGACCAAATGATCTTTGCTTCCTCCCGAACGGAGATCTTCTTTTCACCGATCCTGTCCGTCGACCACTGCCGGATCCAGCAATCAGCCCTGTTTATCGGGTTACCCCTGATGGTAAATCCAGTGCCTTCGCAGACGAACTCGCATATCCCAACGGGATTGCGTTATCTCCAAACCAAAAACAGGTCTACGTCTCTGAGACTCGGGCCCAGAGACTAGTAGCATTCACAATAAATGAATCCTGCCAACTTATAGACCAACAGCTGATAAGGCGATTCCGAGAACCGGGAGGCCCAGACGGAATAGCTATCGATGTTGAAGGTAATATCTTTCAGGCTTTACCTGGAATTAGGGCCATTGCTTATCTCAACCCTGCTGGCAAAATGATTGATCTGTATCACGTGCCAAGCTGGTCGCCAGAGAATCTCGCTTTTGGTGGTAATGATATGAAAACCCTGTTCGTTTGTGGTTCAGCACAAAACTCTATCTATCAATTCCGTCATTCTATAGCAGGAACAAAATTGGTTTAAGGAGATTTATTTCCGCTTAAATTCACGTTCCAAATCACCAAAAGCTATTTGTACGATCGTCGGCCTACCGTGAGGACACGTATTGGGATGCCTAGCATTTTCTAACTGCCTAATCAGATCTTTGCACTCTTCCGTAGATAAAACCTGACCAGCCCTAACCGAAGAATGGCATGCGATCGTTGCTAACATCCGATCCTGCCAGCTTTCTCCACTACCGCCATCAGTCAGGTCATCTAGTATTTGCACGAGCACTTGACCTGCACCATCTCCACTCACTCTTGTAGCTAGAGCAGAGGGAACGCTCCTGATGATTAAACTTTCATTACCAAACTGTTCAATACCCCAACCGATTTCGTTCAGGACACCAATATTAGTTACAGCGATGACCATTACAGTGGGTGAAAGCTCAACCGTAACCGGCTCGAGAAGAGGCTGCGATTCAGATGCACGTTGGACAAATTTTTCCTTAACTCTCTCGTAGGTTATCCGTTCGTGAGCTGCATGTTGGTCGATCATATAGATTCCTGTGGGGCCTTCAGCAAGAATATATGTCTCACGTGTCTGTCCGATAACCCTAAGTACCGGTAGAGCCTCTTTCGGGGTAAGTGAAGGATTAGATTCATTCAAAAAAGCGTTTGGTTCAAGATCCGAAGTCACAAATGGATTAGAAAGTCGTTTAGCCCCCCTATTTATAACTGGAGAAACGCTATTCCCATCTAAACCGATTTTTGTTTTTTGCAGATCACCAGAAGTTAGAAGCAATCCAGATGAACCTCCTGTACGACCTGTGCCTAATTCATGAACCGGAGCTGTATCAGATACCAAACCACGAATCGAACGTTGGACTAAAGAAAAAATTAAATCTTCTCTTAGAAAACGCACCTCCGCCTTTGCCGCATGAACGTTAGCGTCAACATCATCCATAGGCGTTCGAATTCTTACCACTGCAATTGGGAAGCGTCTTTCAGGAATGAATCCGTGATAGGCCTGTTCAATCGCGTAGGACAAACGTCGTGACTGAATCCATCGACCGTTCACAGCAATTGTGATGTAGGTTCGATTTGAACGGTTCATACTTGGCGTGCTAGCCAATCCATCAACAGTAAATGCAGCGGATTCGTCAGGTTCGAGTTCTAGCATATGTGATGCAACCTCTGCCCCATAGATACCAGATATTGCATCAACTAGCTTTCCTGAACCAAGTGTGCGAAGCCGTTCACGGCCATCTGCAGTAAGACTGAACGCAACGTTCGGATATACAAGAGCCAATGAAGAAAGCATTGACTGAATACGGGATAGTTCTTTTGCGGTGGATCCAAGGAATTTACGACGAGCAGGAACATTCGTGAAAAGCCCTGCAACTTGCACTCGTGTTCCCTGTGGTGCTCCAACCGATTCAACTTTGCTTGGTTTACCAAAGTCGATTACATATCTGGCACCTGCATCCATTTCCGAATAACGAGAAACGGCTTCCACTCGTGCTACCGACGAAATAGATGGCAAAGCTTCGCCTCTGAATCCGAGAGTATCAATTGATATCAAATCCGATGATTCATCAATTTTAGATGTGGCAAACCGTTCAAAAGCTAAGGAAAGTTCGTCCGAAGGTATGCCATGCCCGTTATCAACAACAACAATCGAAGTGGCCCCTCCACCCAATACATCTACGTCTATTCTTGTAGATGAGGCGTCAAGTGAATTTTCGACAAGTTCTTTCACAACCGATGCGGGACGCTCTATAACCTCGCCTGCGGCAATACGAGAAGCAAATTCTTCACTTAAGACATTAATGGGCATCTAAGCTTAGGTCTAAAAAGTCAGGGTTTCAAACACTAGAAATCGAAGTGTACTTGCTGCACGTTAGGTTCCCAAGCGCGTTGTAGCTAAAAATTAGATAGTGTTCAAAAACTGACTTATAGATTTCTAATTCGATCTGTTAATACGGTATAAGCAACTGCAAAGAGTAATAATGCAACGCCAGCTAATCCAAACGCAATTCTCACATCTAACAGCGAAGCAATAAAACCCAGTGGTATAGCGCCGATAGGCATGAGTCCAAAATTCATCATATAAACGCCCATCACACGGCCACGATGTTCTTCATCAGTCTGTTCCAATATCAAAGAAGAGTTGAGAGCCCTTCTTCCGGAATCGCCTAAACCAATAAAAACCATTATTACAACAGCGAAAAAGTACGACGTGTTGGCTGCAGCAAGCATTATGGCAACACCTGACAACATACTAGTCACCAACAGCACCCAGCCCCTATGACTGGTTTTTGAAAGACCTGCGATAATTAGAGACCCGACTAAAGCACCAACTCCGATCATACTCAGTAACAAACCTAGGGCTTCAACTTCCCGCTTGAACACTTCCTCGATCTGCACAGGAAGAAGTGTTCTAAACGGCATTGCTAACAGCGCAGTACTCAAAGACACTATCAACAGCATCAACACTGTACGGTTCTGTCTTGTGTATAGAAGCCCTTCTTTAATGTCACCCCACATGCGACGCTTCGTGTGGGAAATCGTGGATAGATTTGGAACAAAATTAGTAAAAACTAGAGCCACACATATCAAGATGCCCATAACGTAATAAGTTGTAGCTGGACCAGCAATGCCGTAAATAACACCACCTATACCGGGAGCAGCAACGGTCATTAATGACATTCCGGAAGAATTTAAAGCGACAGCATTTGTAAGTTGATCATCTTCAACCAACTGTCCAATTATCGCCTGGCGCGCTGGCATCAAAAATGCCCAGATCGTACCTTGAGCTATCGAGGCGACTATCAAATGATAAATAGTCACAGTGCCTGTAGATATTGAAACCCCGACTGTCAGTATTATCGACAGCATCCCGATCTGACCAAGTTGTATAACCTTTTTACGAGAAACGCGATCGGCAACGGCTCCTCCGTACAGAGAAAACAATAGGATTGGAGGAGCAAACCCTGCACCAACCAGTACCACAGAAATCGGAGATTTGGTTAACTCCCAAGCCAAATACCCGCGTGCCAGCATTTGAATATTTACTGCTGCCATCAACAAGAGCATCCCAAACCAAAGAGACCTGAAACCCGGTTTACTTAGCGAAGCAAAAGTCCGTTTAATAAACGGTTCTTCCCTCTGATTTATCGGCGAAATATAGCTCGATTTGGAAGATGTATAGTTTTTTGTTTTTGCCAAGTTATTTCAATCGCCTGAGACGTGGCATAAACATCACAGAATAAACAGCAAAGGCAATTAGAACGACTCCATATATCCCGACAGCGAACCTGCCCCCTAACGCGTCCATAGCAAATCCCATCGGTGCTGTTCCAAGCGGCATTAGACCAAAGGTCATCATCAAAACGCTCATCACCCTTGCACGGTACTCTTCAGCGGCATTTTCCATCATCAAGCTCTGCCCCAACGCCCATCGCGCTTGTTCACCAAGACCAAGCCCTATCATGCCAATCATTCCCGCTGCAAAATATGGCACTCCAACGATCAATGCGAGTGAACCACCAGCAATGAATGCACCACTCAAAAGAATCCATCCTCGGCGATGACCTTTACGCAAGTTGGCAATCGAAAGGGACCCTATAAGTCCTCCCACGCCCAATGCAGTTAACAACAGCCCTACATCAGATCCATCAGATCCATATATGTCCTTAGCATAGACTTGCACCAGCATTCGAAACGGCATTGATAGGAGAGCGACGATCACACTGTAAATCATCAGATTGAGAACAATCTTGTTCCTGCCAATGTACTTAAAACCGGCAATAATGTTGTCTACGACGGAAGATTTAATATCTGTATCCGGCGGGTACATCCTTGGAATTAGGGATGTAAAAACAACTGCGCTGAGCATGATCACGGCGACAATCCAATAGACCGTAGCTGGACCAACCTCATCATATAGAACCCCTCCAATTGCTGGAGCGACAAGTGTCATAATGCTCATAGCCATTGCATTCAACGCAAATGCATTAGACATCTGTGCTTTTGGCACAAGAGATGGAATAGCCGCCTGTCGTGCCGGCATTTGCAAAGCAAACATGGCGCCATGAATCACTGAAACTATCAACAAATGACCCCAGTTGATCAACTCCGTAATCATCAATACTGCGACAACAGCTGCTAAAGCACCACCCAATAACTGGGATAACTGAATTAGCAATCGACGTTCCATTCGGTCGCCAAGTACCCCACCATAAAGTGACACTACAAGTAGGCTAGGAGCAAATCCAAGAGCAACTACACTAGTGATAATCCGGTCGTCTGTAAGGTCATAGACATAAATTCCTCTGACAACCATTTGCATCTGGAATCCACCCATCGAAAAAACCATACCAAGCCACAACAATCGATAATTACGATGTTCCAATGACTCAAAGGTGTGTGTCAAAGTGTGTAGGAGTATTCCAATCAATGGTAAGCGCGAGACTCCTGAGAGGTGTAACGGACCCTCAGTATCGTTACGATCGTTTGAATCCTGAACTGACATATAACGGGGGTGACTGTTCCAATGTCATAAAATGTTTTTTTACAGGTAGAGGGTACTCCTGAATTCGCGCATCTGGTTCTCAAACAGCCGTATTAAGAAATCATGTGCGGATTATTTGTCTAACATAATTGCTGTGAAACAATCTAAGCACCATTAGAAATTTTTATCAAAATCCTCAACTTCGTATCACAAACAGATGACAAAATTGACGGAACCGAACGTAAACGACATCAAGAAATCACACAATGCAATCAGCAAGCATGTGCTCCGTACGCCAGTAAGGCATTACCCTGTCCTGTCAGAATTACTTGACGCAGACGTGTGGGTTAAGCATGAAAATTTTCAACTACTCGGTGCGTTCAAAGTTAGAGGTGGAATCAATTTAGTATCAAAAACCTCGAGTGAAGACCGCAGCCGTGGATTCGTAACTGCGTCATCAGGAAACCATGGCCAATCTATCGCGTATGCATCGAGAACTTTTGGAGCTGAATGCACAGTTGTTTTACCGGAAGGGGCCAACCCGATAAAAGCTCAAAACATCGCTTTTCTGGGCGCCAATCTCATCTTTCATGGTGACGTGTTTGAGCGTTCTAGAGAATATGCAGAAGAATTGGCTGAAAAAGACGGATCTAGATTTGTATGTGCGGCTAACACGCCTGAGCTTATTGAAGGTGTAGGAACATACACATTAGAAATTTACGAAGACTTAAACGATATAGACGTCATCATGGTGCCTATCGGAGCTGGTTCAGGTGCAGCTGGCGCATGTATTGTTACTGACAGTGTTTCTCCATCAACTAAAGTTATTGGAGTTCAAGCAGCAAATGCACCCGCTGCATATCACGCCTGGGAATCTGGGATTATCAGGACATACCCAATGACGACAGTAGCCGAAGGGTTAGCTACAGAATCAGCATACGAACTAACGATGGGTATTCTACGCACGCGGCTGAAACAATTCGAGCTAGTTGAGGACTCACATATCTTACAAGCAATTAAGTTGTACATACACGCAACACGCACGCTAGTAGAGCACGCCGGTGCCTCTACGCTTGCAGCAGCATTAAACATTAAAGAACAGTTGCGCGGAAAGCGTGTCGTCTTCGTAGCTAGCGGTGGGAACGTAACAGTTGACCAGTTAAAGTCGGTACTTGATTAGCACCTAGCCCAGAGTTAATTCGTCAATTTCCTGCTCAATTACCTGAACCCGGGCATAGTCTTCACGGTACATTGCATACGCGCGATCAAGATATAGCTGAGTGCGTTTCGCAGAATCATTTGTGCCATCCATAGCGGCAGAAACCAGCGAATCAATCCGACGATTTTCTGGCATATGTTTACCAATCGAGCGTATCTTTGCTGCTGTTTCTCTAGCTCCTGTTGCGTCACCTCCACTTGATTCATATTGCAGTCGACCCATTAAGGTAGTTAGCTCAGTCAACAAATCAGGCTCAGACATCATACTGTACATTACGTCATTAACATCACCGACCGGTTCAGACTCATTTAGATTTTCATCTAGCGTACCTGCATCAATAACCCCACCTTCCTTATCAGTCATCACATCAAATTGGGCTGCATATTCTGCCGAAACAGTCGCGACAATTTCCATGAGAGATGTGACATCGCCAAAATTAACCGTGCCGCCGAAGAGTAAGTCATCGCTTCGGCTTTCGGCAGTCTGGCGCAACCATTGCTCTGAAGGAACTACTTCCGGAGCCGGTGGAAATGCAAATGAAGACATGTCACTGGATCCTAGTTGCTCCACCTGACCTGCCAAAAAAGGAGGGATATATTTGCTGAGTTCGACTGTTACAGGCAGAATGACCACGTACGAAGCGCCAACTTTTTCAGGGTTCGCACCGTCACGAAAATAGATTAGCGCATGGCCTTTAGGTTCGTTCGGGTTCCCAATTTCGTAATCGAGAGTCATATAGTTACTTAACGCCTGTCTTTAGTAAAAGTGTATTTAACATGTCGAGTTAGTTTCTGGGAGCGACTAATATTTTACTAATAGATACGGTACCAGTACTTCACTGACTGGATAACCTTCGCAGATTATGTGTTTTTCTGGAGTGATAAAACGAGTATTTACAACCTGGTTGCCAGACCACTTATATTCAAACTACCTCCGGAAGCTGCGCATACAGCTGCCGAAAAAGCTCTTGGAATACCTGGATTCTGGAATATTTTTCGTACCGGAAATGGTTCAACAAATTCGGCACTAAAAACTAATTTGTCCGGTATAGAACTGCCTACCCCAATAGGGATGGCCGCCGGGTTCGACAAAGATTGCAAAATACTTGGATCCGTTCTAAATCTTGGTTTCGGATTCGCAACAGGCGGAACTGTAACGCTTGGAACGCGGCCTGGCAATCCTAAGCCTCGTATCATTAGACTACCCGAGCAGAAAGCCGTCATAAATGCTCTCGGATTCCCTGGGCAAGGTCTTGAACCTGCGGTGAATCGACTGGCTAAAACCGCCAAGCATAAAGATCGTATCTTAGTGAGTATCTCTGGGACCATTGAGGATGAAATTGTTGAGTGCTTAACCAGGATTCAATCTCATGTTTCTGGGGTTGAATTGAACATCAGTAGCCCAAACACGTCAGGACTAAAGGTCTTTCATGAACCCGCCCGACTCCGTGGTCTTATCGATGACATGACTGCCATCAAACAAGTTCCTTTGTTCGTAAAGTTACCGCCGTGGCCACACAATGACGAAAATAAACGTGAAATTCTAAAGCTAGCAGCGACCGCTGTTGACGCAGGAGTTAATGGGCTTGTAGTAGCAAATACACACCCAATAGAAAATAGTAAATTAAAAGTTAGACGAGGTGGCCTAAGCGGTGCACCTTTATTCGAGCACACACAACTAATGATCGCCGACATACAGGCACAAGTTCAGGGTAATGTATCAATCATCGCGTGCGGCGGCGTTTCATCCGCTGAGCATGTATGGAAACTACTTGCTATTGGAGCATCAGCCGTGCAGCTTTACACATCATTCATTTACGAAGGCCCCGGACTCCCAGCAAGAATTAATAAAAGACTTATACGACTTATGAAAACTGCAGGCATATCCAGCGTGGAGGCGATAGCTGGAGAGCCTCCACAAATTTAGATTATTACTAGCGGTCACTAGACAACAATGCTTCAGCTTCCTGTCTTGTCGCCATGGCATCTTGTGCGCCGGGCTTGCTCACACAAAGAGCACCAGACGCCATACCGAGCCGAGCTGCCTCTAAGAGATCCATGCCAGACGCAAGCCCAACGCCTAGCCCTCCATTAAAAGCATCGCCGGCAGCTACAGTTGCGACAACATCTACCTGGAAAGGATTCAGCAACTCAGAAATTCCTTCTCCCTCAATCCAAGCTCCTTGATCTCCAAGTGTGATCACAACAGTTTCGATACCGATGTCATCTCGTATCTTCGACGCTGCAGCCTTAGCTGTGACGTAATCGATAATTTCTACGCCCGCCATCGATGATGCTTCAACTTGATTTGGAGTAAGTATAGTCACAGAGTCGTAAAAGCCTTTTGGCACAACCCGGACAGGTGCAGGATCCAATATTACAGTCACACCTACGGCGGCGGCGGCGTCGATTGCTTTTTTAGTCGCCTCTAGAGGTACTTCTTGTTGACAAAGAAGTACGCCTGCATTTGAAAGAATAGTGGTCACATCATCTGCCTGTTTTGAATCGCATAAAGCGTTTGCGCCGTATACAGGATTCACATGATTTTCTCCATCAGGCAATATAAATATGACAGCCACGCCAGAGGCTACACCCTTTGTAGGTAGGAGTAATGATGTATCAATGCCTTCATCGCTCATAAACTTGGCCATCTCTGCACCAAAACCGTCATCACCAATGCGCCCAACCATTCTCACAGAACCAGGACTTTCAGCAAGTCTAGCTGCAGCAACGGCCTGATTACCGCCTTTACCACCAGGAGTAGTGTAGAACCTCGTTCCCTCCGACGTTTCGCCAGGCCCCGCCAAACGAGGCGTGTCAACTATAAGATCCATGTTGAGTCCACCAAGGACAATTACGTCTTTCATATCAATTCAACTTAACTGCATATTTTGTTTCGGTTAAATCAAACATCTCGACAAACTCCATATTTATCACCATCGGCAGAGAAGTGTCCTTGATCAGCAAGTTCATTTAGGAAATTTACCAGCCCAAATTTTTCGGGGGCATCGATAGTATGTTGTGCCGCAGAAACAGCATCAGGGTGACCGTTTTTTACAGCTACACCAAGGCCTGCCCATTTGATCATAGACTCATCACCTTTACCATCGCCAACCGCTATCACACGTTCAGAATCGATTTTCATAGAAGACGCAAGGTGTTCCAATGCCTTGTCTTTGCCGGCGCCAACAGCTTCTACTTCACAAAACATAGGGAGAGAATGTGTGACTAATGCAATACCATGCAATTTATCGCTCAGATCCCCAACCATTGGCTCGACAATTGAAGGATCACCAACACCAACAATGGCCGTGGGGCGTCGATCAGACATCGCCAATAATGATTCAGAATCACGAATCTCTATACCCATTCGCTGACTATACCCATCAGTCCAATCTGATCGTTTTTCTACCCATACATCATTATCCAAAAACATCATCAATTCAGGAACGACTTTGGACATTAGCGATACCGCAACTTCAGTTTGGTGCCGCCCTAACCTCTCATGGCGTATCGGTCGATTAGATTTCTGGTCAAAAGTCATTGCTCCCTGAAAACATATGACCGGACCATTCGCCCCAGATTCATGTGAAACGCGAAGGGATGGTGCCAAAGTTCTACCGGTGGCAATCGAAACGGTTGCACCAAGTGATTGAATGCGGTTCAATGCCACTTTTAATTCATTGGAAACAATTCGGTCTTGACCGATCATTGTCCCGTCAATATCAAGCGCAACCAGAGAGTAAATTTGTTCCCGCCTCACACAAAAATAGATCGTCAAATATGATTTTCAAATCAACGTTAAACCACTTTTGTAATTTTACTTATTGTCCTGTCAATATTTTTTTAACTATAAAGAGAATTAGTTATCAGTCGTTCTAATAGTTCGTTCAGTGACTGTACTTCTGAAATATGACGGCCAAACAACTAATGCGATCAAAGTAAATGTTAATCCCGCGACAGCTATCGCAGTGACTGCATTATTTGCACCCCACCATGTTGCCAAAACACCAACCAGCAGTGCCCCAAAAGGCCCTGTTCCAACGGAAGAAGCCAATACTCCTAACACTCGGCCACGAATCTCAGCTGGTGTCGAAGTAATCACGATTACACTCTGCATAGTTGCAAAACCGGACATAGAAAAACCACCTATTAATAGAATTGGTAATGCAATTAAATAGGAAGGAGATAATGAAAAAAGTAATATTGCTGTTAAAAACAAAATAGAACCTACTGAATAGATTTTTGTATACCTACGCGGCTGAGCAGATAATGCGATCAATAAAGATCCCAGAGTAGCTCCAACTCCCTCTACAGCAAGCAACACCCCAATTAACAGTGGGCCAACTTTTAAGGTCTCTGCACCAATCACAGGCACCATATGTTGATAAGGGAACCCAAAGATGTTCATGACCACCGTGATTATCAGTGTTACAACAATTATTTTGTCGGCCTTAACATGCTTCAAGCCCTCTGATAGGTTCGCAAAGTATCCGGCAGAATTAGAAGCTATCTGTTTTGCGGCCTTCGAACTCGGCAAAGAAAACGCCAATATCGATCCGAGACTGAACAAAACTGCTCCCGTAATGTAAGCAGCTTCAACCCCGATAGATGCCAGAAAAGCTCCTGCGCCAAGCGGACCAATTACACGTGCAAAATTACCACTAGCTTGATCGATTCCGATAGCTGTTGATATGCCGCTCTCACCTACGGCATCACCAATCATGGCGCGCCTGACTGGAAAGTCCGTCGCCCACATTATTCCGGCCACGGTTGCTACCAAGCAAACATGCCAAAGTTCAATCTGATCACTTACGACAAAAAATGCCATAACGGCATACACAGCGGCCAATATACCGAAGGTAACACCAATCATTTTTTTTCGATTCACACGATCAGAAATTAATCCAATCATAGGTCCAAGCAAAAAGCTTGGAAGCATACGAAGGAATCCGACCATAGCAACCCAAAAAGGAGATCCAGTCAACTCGAAAACAAAGATGCCAATAGCCACAGTTTCCATCCAACGCATAGTTGAAGAAACAATCCCGATGCCCCAAAGACGCCTGTATGAGTGATTTGAAATTACTTGCTTAAAGCGATTATTAGGCATTGAAAACTTTGAAGGTTCGGAGTTAATCAAATAGATACAATTTTTAGTTCAAATAATTTCAAGAACCTCGTTTGAGGTTCCTCATCAGGATCACTGTGAAAGGCTTCATCCCAGATTCCTGCACCGGCATCTCTGGCCTGACGTTCCATTTCAGCGAGATATCCTTGGTGACGATGATTCGATGACTCAGTGGATGCTGTACCAAGTCCGTTCAAAATCAAAGCGGCATTAATCATGATGTTGTCTAGATAAACGTAGCGCAGAAGCCTTCCTTGTATGTCAGAATCTGTTTGATCTGATTCCAACGTTACTTCCATCCCGCTTAGCCAGTTTTCAGTTACTTGCGGAACGAGTTGGTGGAGTGGATTGCCGTAAGGAGGTGTAACAACACCAATCATACGGACGACTCTTTCTCCGTCCCCATAATCCACAACTATAGTACTTCCATCGATCACCCGTACTACATCAGCATTTACTCGTCTTGGGATAGAGGAATCGCTAGTTATGGAACCTCCAACCAGTGGCCCTATGATTCCGATAGTCATAGAAGCAAGGATGACCAATGAGACGATTCCTATCGTGACCTTCCATATCATTCCACCAGATTTCTGCCCAGCACTGTCATCGTCATATCCCTCCCAAGATCTCTCGATATCACTTTGGGATGGACCATGGACGTTGTCTATCAGATCGTGTTCATGTATCTCGTCATTATTTTCAGATTGATCTGGAGGGCGTTGCATCGATATTAGCCAGTGTTATTCAAGCTTCTATAGCTCTATTAACATAAATTAGTACGAAGTAAACTGTTCATCTCGCCAGGAATAAAGAGGTTCCCAACCAATTACATCAGTCACGTTCTGTACGGAAATAGGAGCTTCGAATTCCTGAAACTCCTTTTTTACCGGCACATCTGGATAGACGGTCTTAATGGCTTCCATGGTCGGTATGTTCAGCATGGTGTCTTTGGCATTAAGAAAAAATCTATTGTGACCGTTCCAATCCTCATTTATTACTGCCTGAACACACGCACGTGCAGCATCTCGTATATGAAGATATGTCCAAAAACCCTGACAACGAATCCAGGGATCAGTAATTGGATTTGCTTGGAGGTGTGTGAAATATGCATCGTCCCACATACCGTTAAACCGCATGCTGGCAATGGCCATCCAAGGCGATCGCCGAGAAAACGCCTCACCAATCTCCTCGCCAAGCCATTTTGCTATTGAGTAAGGATCCTCCGAGCGAGTGTATACATTTTGATCAAGAGGAAAATATTCCGGCGGTTTAACCTCTTTTGGTTCCCATCTTGCGGCAGTTCCCATAGCTCCAACGGCGTTATACGATGAGCCAAGTGCTACCCGCTTGACCTTCAACTGTTCAGCGGCTCTACAAACATTCCACATCGACATAGTGTTGGTTCGAACAACGTCTTCTTCAACATAATGTGCGGCGCTGGGTCTTGATGCGAGGGAAATAACTGCATCGCAACCATCCATGGCTGATATCACTTGACCATAGTCTGAAATTTCAACCTCATAAAACTGAGGTATAGACGGCCAACTTTCACGCATTTTCACTGCAGCGGATGCACTCGCAAGTTGTCCGGTCGTGCCGCTGTGACCGAGATTACTTGTCATTCGGAATTTGTCAGCGTTCACCACTTCATGTCCGAACTTATACAGTTCATCAATGACGTAATGACCAACGATCCCCGATCCGCCAGTTACAAGTACTTTCATATCTTTAGTTCCCGTGATTGACCACTATTTAAAGGAATTACCTGAACGAATCTGCAGCCTGTTTTAATGCACTGCATACAATACCCGCTCTAATTCACATCAGTTGAGAAGTGCTCGATCTCTCGGTGTGAAATTACCACGGCATAGTGCGTCCGGTCTTCTTACGACCGTATTCTGCCCATTCCTTGGTGGCTCCCATCATCTTGACTCCAACGACGTCAATCGAATAGTCGACCCGCTCCTCCATAGTCATATTGTCATCGTTCCAACTTGAATAAAAACCAATACCCTTCGACTTAAGTGCCGCTGAGATACGATCTCGTGCAGCGTTCATGTCATCAGGATATGGTGGGTCATGAGCATCATCGTAACCTAGCGACATTCCCATGTCGCCTGGGCCCCACTCTGCGAAACCAATACCAGGAACCTCAACGATTTCTTCAACATTCTCTAGGCAGTAACGGTCCTCAATCTTCAAACCTAGTATGAGTTCTCCGTCCGGATTAAGGGGCCACGGGTCGGCGACACGTGCATACTCTGCCTTATCTAAACCCCAGATCTCATTCGAAGGCCCTTGTCCACCAGATCCACGTAGCCCTTCACCAATTACATCCTTAGCGATCTCCTGAAATGGATACCGAGTGGTTTGGACAAAAGCTTTTACTGACTCAGCGGTACGAGTGTGAGTATGAAGAATTCCATGAACACCAGCGGTAAGCACATGCCGAGATTGCCAAGCGTTGTACCTAACTTCTTCAGGAGTAATAGCGTTCGAAGGCAAAGTACAAAGTACAGTCGGAGTCAGATGTCCACTTGGTGTGGGACCACCATCCTTCAAGCCTCTCATGTAATTAGTAAGACCAACTGTGTCAAAAGGATGGTGTTCGAAATCCATCATTAACATATCGGCCCATGTCTGAGAGTCACTCAGTCCAGCCTCATACGTCAACGCTGTTGGGTGAGCCGCGTAAAACGGCTGACCCTGTTCAAGTAGTTCAATACATTTGTTGACTCGCTTTGGCATTTTGAAACTCCTAATTAGTCTTTTGTTAATCGCCATGGAATGTCGAGTTCACTCGTTATTCCCCGGAACCAGTCAATCACTTCTGGGTGGTAAGGTATTCCATTCTCCCTTCGCTCAATTTCCTCTTCGTGTTCAGGAAGACCTGCGTAAACAACCCTGTCTTTACCAGGTACCGGAGGCGTATTTTTTATCTCGCTCATATAAACGTCCATCTCGTTTTTAAATTCTTGGAGATCTGCGAACGCCTCGATGTTGTAAGCAATAAAGTGGTGTGCAGCACCACCACGCCGATTCGGTCCTGCCCCTGAAGAACCTAGTAAAGCACACATAATTTCTACCCATACCCCAAGGCTTGCACCCTTATGTGAGCCACCTTCTCTCGTTCCTCCAGTAGGCAGCATAAAGTACTCATCCGGTACGGGGCTTTCTTCCATGATCGGGACGCCGTCTGCACCTGTAATCCATCCAGGTGCAACATCTACACCTAGTCGTTGAGCAAGGGCAATTTTGTTACCCGCAACTGAACTCATTGATGCGTCAAAAACAAATGGGGCTTCGTTATTCGTAGGAACGGCAATCGCGATAGGATTCAAACCAAACATCGGCTTAGCACCGTCGACAGGAACCACTTGCATTCCACCGGTAGTCATAGATACACCGATCATGCCATGTTCTATTGCCATAGCTGCATGATAAGCTGCTGCGCCAAAGTGTCTGCCGTTATTGGCTGTCACTGTGCCAATTCCATAAACTTTCGCTCGCTCTATAGCCATCTCCATAGCCATAGGCCCAACAACGAGCCCATGTCCGCCATCACAATCAAGCATTGCAGCTGCAGGCATCTCGCGAACGATCTTTGGATTTGGACTCGGATTTATACCACCCTCACCAAACGATTCAACATAACGTCTGAGCATGTTCGAAACGCCATGTGTTTCAATACCCCGAACATCAGCATATACAAGCACCTCCGCTCCCTTGTCTGCGTCATCGGCAGGCATGCCCATTTTTAGAAAAATATCGGTAACCGTCTTATGCATATCTTCAGGAGAAACGTGCACAGCTACGTCTTCTGGTACGTGGAATCGCTCGAGCAACTCTTACTGTCCTTTCAAAAATAGTCCACCGAAACACATAACCAAACACTGGTACGTACTTACACGATGAAATCCTAAACGGGGCGGAGTATACGCCCCGTTGGCCGTTGGCGGGTGGATCAGAATTCATATACAAACAGGATTTATGCAATTTAGACTTATTCACCTGCGATACCTCAGTGTGTACCGGTTGCCTTATTGTAAATATCAGCCTAGATTGCTTCCGAACATCAATTAATAAACTCCAAAAAGCGGAGATTTTCTAATGCCTCAGGGAATAGCTACTGT
>MDTE01060107.1_pt1 | contig 21900 bp, 21 predicted proteins | sample 811231 | NCBI WGS metagenome assembly MDTE01 (sample SAMN05326651, study PRJNA326480) | marine metagenome | isolation source: seawater | place: Indian Ocean: Red Sea | collected 2010 | reverse complement strand
GTCGAGAAAGGACAACCCTGGCGCCTGATCGCCCCAACGGCACCTGGGCCGATGGCAACCCCGACAGGCTCTCCCCTTCCCTGCTTTACTTCACCGATCGGGAAGGCTCTGGTGTATGGCAATTGCCAGAGACCATGGAAGGGCCCACCGCCCCTCCTCTGCGTCTGTATTGATGTAAGACAATCAATATTCCTTGGGAAGGATGCGGACGGCAAACAGCCCCTGATGATCTGGTGCCTCGACATAAACCGAGGCCAGAAGTCCCTCTCCGTCGAGCTCTGTCTGCGAGAGCGCTCCCTGCTCGCTCCCGGCGAAGGCCACGCGCTCCCAGGGTTCGTTGATTTGTCGTCGACGCACCACCTCATAGGACACCTTGCGCCGTGCCGCGAAGGTCAAGCGCAGGCGCTGGCTCTGGCCCAGATCCACGACTTGCGTGGACAAGGTGAAACGCAGGCGCGGCACCAGGACGTGCAGGCTTCCATCGGGCTGTTCTTCGGAAGGGTAGGTTTCCAGACCGAATGGCGCGGGGCCACTGATGCGCGAACCATCCAGTCGAAATCGTGAAGCATGACAGGGGCAGACATGAGACTGACTGCCCGTGCTGTAGGTACGCACCGCACAGGAACCATGAGGGCACTCCGCGCTCATGGCCTTGAGGGTTCCATCCTCCAGGCGATTGATCAACAACGGTTGAAGCGTCCCATCGGGTTGGTGGTTGGATCGAATGGGATTGAAGCCCAACCGGATGGATCCACCGCTCTGGCTCAGAACTGGGTAATCACTGGGTTGAATGGACAACAAACCTTCGTTGCCCTCTGCCGAGGGGATCAGTTCTGCTGAAAGGTGAAGTCGCTTCATGCCCGAGACACCGCTCATCCAGGCAGTGCTCAGCAGGAGGGTTCGAACAAAGGATCGACGCGGTGCTTCCATGACAGAACCACAGCATGATCCATACCGACTCAGCCCTGCAATGAGGAAACGAATCGCGCCATGCGCTCCATGCCCTTTTCCAGGTTTTCCATGCTGGTGGCATAGCTGATGCGCAGATAGGCATCGGAGCCAAAAGCGATGCCTGGCACCGCAGCCACCTGAGCCTCCTCGAGAAGGCGCTCACAGAAGACCGACGAACTCAGTCCGGTCGCCGAGATGTTGGGAAACAGATAAAAGGCACCCTGGGCGTTGACGCAACTCACGCCCGGCATGGACGCAAGCTGCTCATGAGCAAAACGACGGCGACGATCAAATTCAGGCAACCAGCTCTTGAGGTGGTCCTGAGACCCTCTCAGCGCCTCCACTCCACCTTTCTGCGCAAAGGAAGTCGGGTTGCTGGTGCTGTGGCTCTGAATGGCATTGATGGCCTTGGCAATCGGTTCGGGGGCCGCCATGAAGCCCAGGCGCCAGCCAGTCATCGACCACGCCTTGGCCAGGCCATGAGTGAGAATGGTGTGGTCTTGGTGCTCAGGGGAGAAAGAGGCCACGCTGCGGTGCACCGCGTCCCCGTAGACCAGGTGCTCGTAGATTTCATCGCTGAGAATCAGGATACCCCTGGAGACACAGACATCCCCCAGTGCCTTGATTTCCTCAGGGCTGTAGACGGTGCCCGTAGGGTTGCTGGGTGAATTGAGAATGAAGAGGCGGGTCTTGTCGGTGATGGCCGCTTCCAGCTGATCGGGGGTCACCTTGAACTGGGTGGCATCGGTGGTCTCCAGGATGACCGGGTTGCCCCCTGCCAGTTTGACCATCTCCGGGTAGCTCAACCAGTAGGGCGCCGGGATGATCACCTCATCGCCCGCGTCGCAAAGGGCCATCATGATGTTGTAGCAGGCATGCTTGCCCCCACAGCTGACGATGATCTGGGAGCTGCTGTAGTTCAGGCCATTGTCGCGCTGGAATTTCTCAACGATGGCTTCCTTGAGTTCAGGGATACCGCTGGCTGGAGTGTATTTGGTGAACCCGTCCTGGAGAGCGGCGATGGCCGCATCCTTGATAGGTTGGGGGGTATCAAAATCAGGTTCACCGGCTCCAAAGCCGATGACATCCTGCCCGGCTGCCCTCAATTGCTTGGCCTTGGCACTGATGGCCAGGGTCAGGGAAGGCGCCAGAGAAGCGGCGCGCTGAGAAATCTTAACCTTCATCTTTCCTTTAAAAGCCTGCCATGCATACCCGAGGTGGGCAAATCAAGGCAAGGGGAATCCTTCGCGAAATCTCCATGAAGGGCAAACAAGATCTCGCGCAGACCTGGAACCCCGCCAACCCCAAGCCCATGCCGACCTTTTACCGTGATCAAGCCTCCAGCGACCACCGAGCCTGGCGCAGCACCGCCTTGGGATGATTCGCCAGCCGTTCGTACCACACACTGACCAGCGAACCATCGGTCAGCTGCGCGGTGCTGGGGTAGCCCAGATCTCCGGAGGCCCCATCGGTGGAAAGACTGATCGGTGCCGACCAGGATCGCCCATCTTCACTGAGCCGGGCCTGGTTGCCGAAAGGGGGCCTTCGATGCCCATAAGTCATCAGGGCACGGCCATCGGCCAGGCGGAGCAGATGAGAAGGCAGCCCCCAGACACCCACCGATCGTGGCTTGGTCCAGCTCAGCCCCCCATCGGTCGATTCGCATTGAAGGGTCTCTCCCGCATGTGACGGGTTGTGATTACGGATGTGCACCACCACCCTGCGGTCGGGCATCTCAACGGCATGCAATTCATGATACTCGGCGGGGTCGTCTCCCTCGCGAGCAGGGATCTCGGCTGCCCATTGCCAGCTGCGTCCATCATCCCCAGAAAACGCCACTCCGATCCGTCGCTGACCTGTCCAAAGCTCCTTGCCGGCATAGAGCAACCGTCCATTGGAGAGCGCGATGGGGCCGTGGGGGCTATTGACGACTGAAGGCGTCTTGGCCGACCAGTTGAGCCCGCCATCCTCCGAACGCAGGATCCACTGCCCCAGCTGGCTTTGCCGAGATGCGGCATCGAGGCGTGCATGCGCCGCCTCCCATCGCCGGAGGCGAGACCGATCCCAGCGCCCTTCCTTTCGCGCACGTTCCAGAATGGGCTGGTAGGCCAGAGAAGTGAAGGTGGTTGCGAGCAAAGTCCCCGAGGGGGTCTCCAGAATACCGGCATCGCGGTCATCCAGACCGCTGTCCAGGATGACTCGAGGCCAGCACCAGGTCTCCCCCCCGTCGGAAGAGCGCATGAACTGCACCTGACCAAAGGGGCAGACATGATCTTCGCGCCCTCCCGACCAGGCCAGCAGCAGGTCTCCTTGTTGAGAGCGCGACAGGGTCGGCCACCCATGATAACGATCTGGGGCCTGACTGATGGTGCGAAGCTCGTGCACCCGAATGACAGGCGGCGCCGCCCGCAGCCGAAGGGCCGGCATGGCAGGCAAGGCATGCATGAAAGCGGCAGTCCCAGCCATCCTCCCACATGCAGAGAGAAAGCGACGCCGGGATCGAGGCAGGCTCTTGGATGGATGCATGTCCTCCATGCTGCCTCAGCCTGCAACGGCATCAAGAAGGAAACCTTCCTAAGGGGAGGGAGTGCCCCCCCATGGGGCCCACAGTGTGGCTTTTGGTCACCGACTATCTGTTGAAAAGAGGTCCTTTGCAACCCATTGGCTGCGACCCTCGGAAAAGAACCCTTTCAAGCCATCGTGTCTTAACCATGAGAAAATGAGTGCTTTTTTATCATGGCCAACCTTTGGGGCCTGCGGTTAAAAAGCCTTCATGATTCGTCGACCAATTGCTTCTACCACCCGAATCATTCTGGGGCTCTTGTCCGTCGCATTGATGTTGGCCGGCTACAGCTGGCTCTCCTACCGCCAGCACCAGAAAAACCCCAAGGATACCACCATCCCCAACTGGTCGCAGCTCAGCGAAGGGGTTCAGCGGTCCATTCAGTGGAATGAACGGCTGGAGGATCGCTGGCTCACCGACGATGCCACGGCCACCCTTACCCGCCTGTTTGCCGGTCTGGGGTTGGCAGTCGTCGGCTCATGCGTCCTTGGGATTGCCATGGGTTGTTCCCAGTCAGTGGAGGCCTTTTTGGCCCCTCCTCTTTCCTTTCTGGCAAAAGTACCGGCGACCGCCGTCATTGCCGTGTTCATGGCCCTGGTGGGCTTGGGGATGAAAATGTACCTCACCATGATTGTCTTTGGTATCCTGCCCAGCATGGCCATCACCGTCTATCAATCGGTCAAGGCCTTTCCCGATGAGCTGCAATACAAGGCCTACACCTTGGGAGCCTCGCACATGGAGGTCGTGTGCAATGTCATTTTTCCTTACGTGCTGCCCAAGTTGCTGGAGGCCACTCGACTGATGATCGGGCCGGCGATGGTCTACCTGATCGCGGCTGAAATGCTCTTTGGAGATGTCGGCTTTGGCTACCGCATCCGGATCCAATCCAAATTGCTGAACATGGGGGTCGTGTATCCTTACCTGGCCCTGCTGGCTGGTTTCGGCTTTCTGATGGACAGTCTGCTCAAGACCCTTCAAAAGAAAATGGCTCCCTGGTTCGATGCCCAACACTGAAGCCCTCATGACGACTGTAGCTTCTCAACCTCACATCGCTCTGGAATGCCGATCCCTTTCCCATTGGTTTGGATCCAAACGGGTGCTGCATGACATCCACCTCACCATCCAGCGCGGGCAGTTTGTCAGTCTGGTAGGCCCCAGCGGATGCGGCAAATCCACCCTGCTCCGTGCGATTGTCGGCACCCATCTGCCCAACGAAGGCGTCGTGCAGGTCCACGCCAAGGATTCCTCCATCCCACCCACACCGGTCCAAGGACCCGGGCGGGATCGGGGCATTGTCTATCAGCACTATTCACTTTTCCCCTTTCTCACTGCCCTGGAAAATGTCGCCATCGGCTTGAAACTGGACCAGACCACTCTGGCGGACCGGCTTTTCCGATGGGGGCACTGGAAGAAGACTCGCAAGGGGCATCTGGAAGAAGCTGCTGCCATGCTCGAGCGGGTCAAGCTCAAGGATGCCATGCACCTCTACCCCCATGAGATGTCGGGTGGCATGCGCCAGCGCGTGGCCATCGCACAGGCGCTGGTGATGAAGCCAGAAATCATCCTGCTGGATGAGCCGTTTGGAGCCCTGGATGAAGCCACGCGTGAAGAGCTTCAGAAAGCCCTGCTTGAGCTCTATGAAGAAAACCAGCAAGCCAAGGCTGCAGGACAGCTACCCGATTACACGCTCATCATCGTCACCCATGAGCTGAACGAAGCGATCTATGTCGGGGATCGCCTGATCGGCTTGTCCCAGTATTGGGATTGGAAGGCCGAAGGACACAGCGCCCACCCCGGGGCTTCCATCGTGTATGATCAGCCCACCCCGGTCTTCGAACCCCACAGTGTCCGTGATTTTGAGATCTTCGAAAATCAACGCGCGGCAGTGCGACAGGAGGTGTTTCACCCCAAGCACCTTCAGGCACGCATCGCTCCCGACAGCCAAACACGCCCTGAAGCATGAGTCAGCAAGCCCCCCCTTTTCTCAAGGCCGCCGGCCGGATGCTCAATGCCGGCCAAACCCGCACGGTGTTGTTGACCGGAAACATTCACGACCTCTTCTATCAGAAAAAAAAGAATGAAGAGGACTACGTCTCGCTGCTTCCTTTCTTGCTGCATCATTGGGATCTACCCAACTTCATGCTGTTGGTCTATGAACTCAATGGCCCCATTCGCTTCCTGCATCCCTCGCACCGCGAGGCCATGAAAAAGGCCTGGGTAGGCTGGCGCAGAGGACTGAACAACGAACAGATGGCCATCCAGCGGATGCTTCACAAAGGCGCAGTGGATGACGAAAAAGCCATCGCCGAGAGCTTTGAGCGCCACTTGCAGGAAGCCATTGGTAATCCGACCCTGGCGCTGGAAATGCTCCGACAGATGTGTCTCTGCTCGCGTTCCCGACAAGGTTCCAAGCCCAGCCTGAAAGCCAACCTGTTGATTCTCATTGAGGGAGCCGATCTGATCCTTCCGGAAGCACCCATCGCTCAGATGGGTGACATGGACCGCCGGCGCGTGACCATTTGTCAGGACTGGTTCAGTGATCAGGACTTCCTTCGTTCCGGAGATGCGGTGATCCTTCTGGCCGAATCGCGCAGTCAGATCCACCACCGCATCGCCAAATTGCCTTACTTGCTGGAGAGCGAAATTCCTTCACCCGATGAAGCCATCCGCAAGCACTTCATCTCCTGGTTCAACCGCCACTTGAGCCAGGGAGAGGAACTCAAGCTCTGGAGCAGTCAAAGCCATCTGGCCACCTTGACCGCAGGACTCTCGCTGCAGGCCCTGCTGCAACTCCTCAAAGGGGCCATCCATGGGAAGGAAAAGCTCCAGCCTGTCGATGTGGTGGCCAAGGTGGAGTCCTTCATTCAAAGCCAGCTGGGGGATTCAGTGGTGGAGTTCAAGAAACCCGAACATCGTCTCAAGGACGTGGTGGGCTTTACCAAGCTCAAGGGTTTCCTCAACCAGGAGCTCATCCCACGCTTCAAAATGGGCGGCAAGGCTTCACTGCCCGGGGCCGCGGTTTGTGGCCCGATTGGCAGCGGCAAAACCTTCATCTTCGAAGCCGTCGCTACCGAAATGGACATGGTGGTGCTGGTGCTGAAGAACCTGCGTAGTCAGTGGTTTGGTCAAACCGATGTCATTTTCGAGCGACTTCGACGCGTTCTGGAAGCCCTTTCCAAGGTGCTGATTTTTGTGGATGAGGCCGACACACAGTTCGGCGCCATTGGCCCGAATGCACACGAAACCGAACGTCGTCTCACCGGCAAGATCCAGGCCATGATGTCCGACCCACGTCTGAGAGGCAGGGTATTCTGGCTACTGATCACCGCACGTATTCACCAGCTCTCGCCCGACTTGCGTCGCCCTGGCCGCGTGGGAGATCTCATCATCCCGGTGCTCGATCCGGAGAACGAAGATCGCCAGGCCTTTCTGAAATGGGTGATTCAGCCAGTGTTGGGGCGCAAGCTCAAACCCGATGAGCTGGAGCATCTGCTCAGAGAAATCGGGGATCTATCGGCTGCGGCCATGGCTTCCCTGCGTTCGGAGCTCAAGGCGCGACAACTGCTGCGCAAGGCCGAGGCGCTGGAGATGGATGCCATTCTGGAAGTGGTACATGACCACCTGCCTGCCGCCATTGCCACCACCCGGCACTACCAGACATTACAGGCTCTGGTGCACTGCAGCCGGCGTAGTTTACTGCCCGACCCGGAAGTCACTGAAACTGAGCGAACACAGTGGGAAGCGGAGATTCGGGAACTGGAGGCAAGCGGCATTCGCTGAAAACCATTCCTGGGTCACTTACCCGTTTCAAGAGAGCCTCACGGCAAGGCCAGACAGTAAAGCTTTCCATCGTACCCCACGAGGTAAAGACTCCCGTCGAGTGCTTCGGCAAAGGAGGCCACCGGCGAAGGAGCCACTGCGATTTGAATTACCTTCTGCAGGCGACCTTCTTCTGACCACAAAGCCCAGAGACGACGCGTGGTGTAGTCCCCACAAATATAGGCCCCGTAGTAGTCAGAGTGGACATCTCCCCGGTAGACATAACCTCCGGTAATGGAGTTTCCCAGACGACGATCGTAGACAAAGACCGGCCAGGTGTAGCGATGATCGGGCTGGCGGTATTGCTCCGAAAAAGGTTCAAATCCTTCGTAGACGTTCCACCCATGATTTTCTCCCCGGCCGACCACCGTCACCTCCTCATACTTCCCCTGCCCCACGTCCCCTACCCAGCAATCGCCCGTGAGTCGATCGAAGGAAAAGCGCCAGGGCTCCCGCAGGCCTGCGGCAAAGATCTCCCGGCGCAGGTGTGGGTCCTGACTGCCCGCATGCGGATTGTCAGGGGGGATCCCATAGGCCATCCCAGGCTCCGCATGATCCACATCCAAGCGGTGCATCTTCCCCAACCAGCTGCTCAAATTCTGGGAGTGACCCTCAGGGTCTTCCTGCGGCCCCCCATCCCCCATGGCAAAGTAGAGCATGCCGTCCGGGCCAAAGGCGAGCGTCCCGCCATTGTGGTTGTCTGCAGGCTGTGCCATCGCACAAAGTTCTCGGGGCGCTTGCCCAGAATCCCGCAAGCCATCCTCACTGGCCCGGTGTTCCCGAAGGACAGTCCACCGCTGCTCTTGCCTCAAGGTCTCATGTTTGAGGAAGTAGCGTCGGTTGGTGGAAAACTTCGGATGAAAGGCCAGACACATCAAGCCTTCCCAAGGTCCGTCACTGACGGCAGCACTGAAGTCGCCAAAAAGGCTCTTGTGGGGCGAGGCTTGATCGGCGAGATCCAGACGCCAGGCCTTGCCACTACGGTGCTCCAATACCACCCACTGGCCCTCATGCCCGGGGATGGGCGTCATCCACACGGGGCGATCCCACAACAGGCCCTCCGCTAGCGGGACGCATGTGATAAGCGGATCCAGGTTTTCGGTGCGGGAGAAAATCACCGGCGAAGGCGGCAAGGCAGAAGCTTGAGGTTGGGCCAGGAGGGAAGGGCCCTTGGGGTTCAAAAACACCAACCATCCCCCCACCATCCAGCAGCCGGCCTGAAGGAAGGTAAGCAACCATCCCCTCCGAGAAATCCGAGATATCTGAGATATTCGAGAAGTCCGGGACAAGTGCATGGGCATGGGCAGGGGCGTACTGCAGAGACTACGGAGTCTCCGCAAAAAGCTGATCGCCGCCTCCACCATGAACCTCACTGCACCACCCCTTGATTTCAGCATCGTTGAAGATCTTACCAATCATGCGGCGAAGCAGACCCTTGAGGCTGGGGTTGTCGAGCTGAGCAATCGATCGGATGGCTTCCTCCTTGTAGGCCTCCAGCAGGCGCTCGGATCGGTCCAATGCCTTGAGCTCGCGGCAAAGGCGTTCAACATCCTGATGGGAAACCGTGCCATTGAGCTGCCGTTTCCAGGCCGTCTCCAGGGCGTCGCGATCGGGTCCCTTGGCTTTTTCGTGAGCCACGGCCAGAGGCAGGTTGGGGCGAATTTGTTCCAGGTCGTTGGTCTCACCTCCCACACCGTGATCGGAGAGATCATCCCGGATCTGATAGGCAATACCCAGCGCCTCACTGTAGGCATGCAGCGTGCCTTGCACCCCTTCGTGCAGATCCAGCCCTGCAAAGATCGCCCCCATCTGAAGGGCGACTTCAAACGCTGGCGCAGTCTTACTTCGAAAAATTTCCAGCACTTCCACTGGTTTCATGGGGTGTGGATCCCGCATCCAGCAAAGCTCCGCTCCCTGTCCGCGGCATAGCTGGCGATGCCCTTCGGCAGCCACCTGAAGCATCGCAGCCTTCTGTTCCGGAGAAAGCCCGGTCGCAGCGATCAGTCGGTACCCCTCTCCCACCAGAAGGTCCCCGACATTGAGAGCGACGGCCACCCCGTGGGAGGCATGCAGGGTCTGTTCGCCGTAGCGCTGATCGTCTTCATCTTCGATGTCATCATGAATCAGCGAGGCCTTGTGGAAACATTCCACCGCCACGCAGATGCGTTTGAGATCCTCCGACCATCCGTCCTGCGATGTTTCCACCAAAGACTGCACCACCGAAGCGGTGAGAAAAGGACGCCATCGCTTACCGGCCCGCATCAACCATTCACGCGCCAGTTCCTCAGTTTGTCCCTGGGCTTCCCCCATGATCAAAGCCAAGGAAGCCGGAGTGAAACAAAAGTCAACCTCCTCCCGAAGGGCACCCAGATCCAAGCGCAGGCTTTTATCCTCGCTGGTCAGATGGATGTAATCCCAGATCCAATCCAGATCGACCGTGGTGTCGATGCAGTCATCCTGCAGAAGGGGGATGGCGACGCCCGGTACCGCAGCGGCCTCCATGTAGGGAAAGGCCCGCTCCAGAACGCTCAAACAGCTGACCCCGACGATGGCTTCAATCTTTCCAGTCTGAATCAAGGACATCACAATCGCCGACCCCTCGGCCACCAACACGGCGTAGCCCAAACGCTCAGCTTCATTTTGAAGATCCTGGATCGAACACAATCCACACTGCTTGCAGAGAAGACCAAACTCATCGAATGGGGCCGGGCACTTGCTTTCCACGCGAAGGCATTTGGGTAAGAGCAAGAGTCGACGCTCATAGGGGATGGCAGCCAGGGAATCGCGCCACATCTCGTTGTTCATCAGAACGCCAATGAAATCGCGATACACCGGATCACAGCCCAGCGAGGCCACCAGACGGTCGGCGTGCACTTTGATGTCTTCCATGGGCATGGGAGGCACCGGCTGGTGCTCGGCAATGTAGGCACGCACCTGCTGCAGGATCTCCGACCGTTCTTCCGGAGTCTGGGGCAAGTTGCTCTTGGGAGGCCTGAAACGTGCAGGCGGCGTTAGTTTGGGCAACTTGAGAGTGGTTTCTCCCATCACGGTCTGGCCAGTGGATTCCATGTTAGCTGTGTTTTCTCAAAAACTCCATTTCAGGAATGGAGGGTTGATAGTGGTTTCTCATCTTGACCGACTGTGTCACTCAAAGGTTTCACCTTTTCCAATCGGTTGTAGGCGCCAAAGTCGGTGTAAAAAAATCGTTTGGCCCACCGATACATCCAATGCTTTTCGGGGATCTCGTCTCCCGGGAGCCATTGGCTGTGGCGGGGTTTCATGGCCTGCAGCTCCTGCATGGCCGTTTGCCGAATCGTGCCATCCCCAGCCGCATGCTTTTTGACAAGGCCTTCGACCAGGTCGGGCCGCTCCAGCATGACACAGCCACGGGTTTCTCGGGCCGTGGTCTCACGGAAATCCTTCAGAAAGGAAGACTCAGTCAGGGTGCGATAGATACCCCGATCATCATCGATCGACTCATTGGCAAATTGAATGATGGGACAGGGTTCCACTCCTCCCTTGGGATTGACATGGTGACTGATCCCCGTGGCCATGGGGCAAAGGGCCTGGCCATCATGGTCGTAGTAGGCATCCACGATTCCAATAGGCTTCTTGGCTCGCATTTCCGTAATGAATTGTCGGGTCTCGACCAGTTGCTCACGAGAAAGCCCAAGGTCTTCGTGCATCATGGGCCCGACGGGGCGGTAGGAGTGAAACCAGACATAATGGACCCCTCGGTCAATCAGCTCATCGATCCAGGATTCGTTCAGAAGATCCCGAATGTTCGACTGACACACGCTGGTGGCCACTCCCGTCAGGAGGCGATGGCGGATGGCCGTATCGAGGCCTCGCAAGGTGCGGGCAAAAACGTCTTTTTTTCCTCGCCGCTGATCGCTCACCACTTCCCGGCCTTCGATACTGATCAACGGGGTGGCATTGCCGGCTCGCCGTAGACGATCGGCCACCTTGTCGGTGATCAACTGACCATTGGTAAAAATCTGAAAATAGGCATCGGATTGCTGCTCCACCAAGTCCAGCAGCTGGGGGTGCATGAAGGGTTCGCCGCCCAGAAGGCCGAAAAAACTGTTGCCGTGGGACTTGGCCTCATTGATGAGGCGATGAAGCCGCTCCAGTTCAATGCTTTCTCGTGGCGATTCCACATCCACCCAGCACCCTTGACAACGCAGATTGCAGCTGTTGAGGATACTCAGGTAGAGAAAGGGTGGGAAATAGACGCCTTGCTGGGCCCTTCGCTTGAAACGTTGCACCGAAAGCATACCTTTGAACCCGAAAAGCCAGGAGAATTTCCACAAGGCCTTGGGATCGGTCGAACGCAGTACGCGCATGGCGAGTCGGGGTAACATCAATAGGGTTTTATTTCACGAAAGCCCTTGTATCGCAATGAAAATCCCCCGGATCGATGGACATGCCGGGTGCATGAAAAGATCTGCGGACAGAGGGAAAGCCGACCCGGGCTCACTTACCAAAGAAAGCTGGTGCGGGTGGCCAACACCTCATCGCCTCGCATCAAACGCACTCGCCACGCAATCAAGTTGGACTGAGCTTCAAAAGATGCTTCGGGAATCCGAAGACCGCTCCATCCTTTTTTGCGGCGCTTCCCGGTCTCAATGAGCGTTTTCTGCTCCAGGGTTTGAATACCCTCTTCACTACCAAAACGAGCCTCAAGATGCAGCGTACACCCTTGTAGACCTCGCTCTTTTAACCGCCAGTTCACATCAAAACGAATGGTGGAAACTTCTTCCCGATGCTCCTTGAGGTGCAGCTGATAGGCATCACGCTCGAAAAGACTGGGGGAAACGGTGTGACGCCCTTGCCGATCCAGCCAGTGAGGCAAAACCTTGAGGATCTCAGTGGAAGACCCCAGAGCCCGAGTCGAAAAAGAACTCGCCAGCCCGATCAAGCAAATGAAGAACCATTGGAGGACACACCTCATGGTCTAAAAGTAGTCAAGACGCCGACATCTGACAATCACCAAAGCCTTGGAGATGCCGTTCCGAAGGGCCTTTTTTGAAAAAAAAGCGAACGCAGAGGGTTCCACCAGGGTCTAAGAAAGGGTTGAAGGCAGGATGGGCTGTTCGCTCTCCATGCTCATCAGCCAGGTTGTTTGACGCAAACCTTGAAGATAAAGCGATGATCAAACCGACGACCCATTGGCTCAGCTTGGTTCACTCTACCAAACCCCCCTTCCGGCAAATCGAAAACCGAGCGAACAAACCTCACAAACACCGCTACGAGCGCCGAAAAATTCGAGAAATCATTCGAATGAGTGACTGGGATGATCTCCCGGAGGCCGTGTGATCGTCTCCCCATCCACCTGATTCACGGCTCTTTAGTGGGCGTGGTCATGCCCATCATGCGTCTTTTCTGTTGAAGAGGATTGCCCCGTATCGTGGTGGTGATCATGGCCGCTGGATTCAAACTTCCCAATGACCACTGCCAGGGCGATCCCCAGAGCCAGCGCCGCGCTGAGTTTGAGGCGGTCGTGCTTGTGAAATTGCAACTCGGGCAGAAGATCAATGGAGGCAATGCAAAGAAAGGTGCCCGCTGCAAAGGCCAGGGCGCACCCGATCCACTGGTGGTTGCCATCGGCCACCGAATGAAAGCCCATCATGAAAAGGGCGACCCCCAACGGAATGATCAAGGCAAAGGCCGCATTGACCAGATGACGCTGCCCACGCGACCAGCCTCCCGTGGACATCAAGGTTCCAATGGTCCAGGCATCAAAAGGCTTGTGAAGCGCTATGACCAGGAAGGTCCCAAAACCAGCCCAAGCAACCGCCTCCTGATGCTGAACCTCACTCTGAATACTGGCCGCCAGAACCATGCCATTGATCAAGGTATGAAGGGTCAGCCCTAGACCCGCCCCCAACCACGACCAGCGATTGCCAATCCCCTGCCCTTCATCACTGTCGCCGGAGTGAAGGTGGCCATGGTCATGTCCACCACAGTCGTGAGAGGCATGGATGCTGCCCTCCTGGTCTGATGCATCCGCATCCATCGGTAGCCCATGCATGTGATGGTGGAAAAAGCGCTGGATTAAAAAGGTAAACAGAAACCCTCCCAGGAGCCAGTGAATGGCCCGGTCGATGGAACCAAGCTCGAAAAAGGCGTGAGGCAAAAGATGGAGAAGCCCTACCCCCAACATCAGTCCTGAAATAAAACTCGATGCCACTTCCAAGCGGGCGTGCGTCAGCCGCACCATCAGTGGAATCCATCCCCCTGCCAGGGAAGCCAGGAGGATGGCCGCACAATAGATGAGAATCAGCGCCGTTGTTGTCATGTAAGGGTTCGGAATATCAGGGTTTCAAAGGGCATGCCATTCACCAGCGAAAGATTGAAACCTCATGATCGCAACCGATCTGCAGGGTCGCTTCAGGGAAGCGCATGTGAGGAAGGCTTGACCCCCTTGACAAAGCCATTGAAACCAAAGGCGGTCGGATGATAAGCACCGACCGTTTCGACCTCACTGGCTTCAGGGATGTCTTTTTCCATGCCAAGGGCCCAGTAGGAGGCGTTGACCAGCAAGCGTCTCAGGCCGGCGCTCTCAAGATCGGTGGCGGCACCCATTGTGCTGCAGAAAATACGATTGTTTTTCCCATGGGGCTGGGGGTGTTCCCGCACCCAGGCAACCGGCATCAGAGGCTTGTCGTAGTTGGGCAGGGAGTCTGGTTGCATACCCGCGAGGGAGACGCCATGCACCAGCACCGTGATGTCATCCGGCAGGTGCGCCACTCCGTAGACATCGGTTGGACCCCAGAGATCCTTGACGCCCTTGAGAATGGGGTGGCGGAAGGCTTGCCCTTCGATCACACCGCGAGTGCTTTCCTGTCCGTGGTGACCATGATGATTGACCCAGGTTTCGCCCAACACCTGCTGGCCGAATCCTCCGGGCCAGCGACTGCTTTGCCAGTGATAATCGATGTAGGCACTCTGCTTGTTTCGACTGTAGGAAAACGCGTGGGTGGAGGTACGAAGGCCGATGATGGGTTTGCCAGCCTCAAAGTAATCGACAAAAAACTTCATCTGGTCATCGGGCAATTCCCTGAACCGGGTAAAGAGCACTACCAGATCGGATTCTGCCACAAAATGCATACCCTTGATGTTGGTCTGGTTGTTGGGATCAATCGTCCCGGTGGCATCATCCATGGCAAAGAGAACGGTACAATCAAACCCGTGACGGACCGAAAGAATCTTAGCCATCATGGGCATGGCCTCCTCGGATCGATATTCCTCATCACCCGTGATGAAAACGATACGCTTGCCCTTACCCGGACCTTCCTTGCCCGGGTAGTGCACCCATCCATCCTCGGCAAGGAGGGGACAAGAGGCCAGCATGAGCATCGAAAGGCCAAGGAGGACACCCCATGACCAGACACGGCATGGGAGGCTTTGAGAGTCGGCGTTCATGGGAGACGTTCTAATGGAGATTGTGGGGATTGACAATCCGTTAAAGCAAAGGAGCCAAGGGAGAGTCATCGGGCGTTGTTTCCCTCTCTTCGAGCATGGTTCGGATCCGCCTCGGCCGATTGCCACTCCTTGAGCTTGAGAAGCGACTTGAGGTCTTCGAAACGGGCCTTGTCCTGCATGAAATCGGTCAGACTGCCCTCAGTCAAAAAGGTCTTCATCATGGCTTGAAGGGCGCTCATGCATACAGCGAGGGTTTCAATCGGGCTCACCACCCACTTGAACCCCATCGAGGCAAGCTCCTGCCACTTCAAAATGGGGGTAGCCCCACCGACCAGCATATTCGCCATCTGGGCAATGCCTGTTTCATGGGCGATACGCTCCAGCTCAACGACGCTTTGAGGGGCTTCTACAAAACCTCCCCCCACACCACACTGGGCATAGGCCTGCATGCGAAGAAGTGCCTCGTCCAGGCCATGGACGGCGCGAGCATCGGTGCGGGCAATGATCAGAAAATCATCGCTTGGTCGAGCCTCGAGGGCGACCCGCAGTTTGGCCTGCATGGAGGAAGTGTCGATGACCTGCTTGCCACGGAAATGGCCACAGCGCTTCGGAGATTGCTGATCCTCCAGCAGCAAGCCTGAGGCACCTGCTGCAGCCAGCCGCTGGACTGTGCGCCTGACTTGTGGCAAGTCACCATGGCCGGTGTCGGCATCCACAATCAGGGGGATCTCCAGCACCGCAGTCAACTCGCTGACGGCTTGCTCCATGTCTCGCAGGCCAAGAAATTGCAGGTCGGGCAGACCAAGGCGCGAGGCACTGACGCCAAAGCCACCCAGAAAGAGGAGTTCAAAACCCGCCTGCTGTGCAACCAATGCCGAGAGGGCATCGTGAACTCCCACACTGGGAATGCCCTGCGGCCGTTTCATCAAAGTCTTCAACTGGCGAGCCTTGTCGCGGGATGCACCACTCATGATGCAAGATCAAAGCCGATCTGGAGAATTCATCAAAGCCAAAGAATGGGAGGCTGGCATGCGAGGGGCTTTCCTTGTTCGGGTCCGTCCAGATTCCGCTTGAATCCCAAAGAGGCACTCAGCAAGCTTGGCTTGATGCCTTCGGCCGGTCCCATTGTATTCAACAACACCGTTTTGCGCGACGGTCATCAATCGTTGGCGGCCACCCGAATGCGGACCGGCCAGATGCTTCCAGCCCTCGAATGCCTGGATCAAGTGGGCTTTGGCGCCCTGGAAACGTGGGGAGGAGCCACCATTGATGCCTGCTTGCGCTTCCTGAATGAAAACCCCTTTGACCGCTTGGATGCGCTCAAGAAAGGGAGCCCCAGGACTCCTCACATGATGCTCTTGAGGGGGCAGAACATCGTCCAATACACCAGCTTCCCTGACGATGTGGTGGCTGCTTTCGTCCAGTGTTCTGCCCAACACGGCATGGACGTCTTCAGAATTTTTGACGCACTCAACGATACCCGCAATCTGCGAACAGCCATCGATGCCGTTCAGAAAGCTGGAAAACACGCTCAGGGAACCTTGTGTTATACCACCAGCCCGGTGCATACCTTGGAAAGCTTTGTCGCATTAGGAAAAGAACTTGAAACGATGGGATGTGATTCCATCTGCATCAAGGACATGGCGGGCTTGATCAGCCCTTCCAAGGCCGCAGACCTGGTCAAGGCCCTCAAGCAGAGCGTTGGCTTGCCCTTGGTATTGCACAGCCACAGCACCGCGGGCATGGCGGCGGCCAGTTACTACGCTGCCATTGAAGCCGGCGTTGACCGCGTGGATACCTCCATCGCTCCCTTTGCCAATGGCACAGGACAGCCTGACACCCTCCTCATGCAATCGATGCTGGAAACCAGCTCACGCAAACCTTCCTATGATACGGAAGCCTTGGCTCAGCTGGGGAAGCATTTCACACAGGTCTATGAGGAGCTCTCCGCCTACACCAACCCGAAGAATGAAGCCGTGGATGCAGACATTCTCGTTTACCAGGTCCCGGGCGGCATGATGAGTAACTTTCGCAATCAACTCAAGGAACAGGGCATGGACGATCGACTGACCGAAGTCATGAAGGAAATCCCTTACGTGCGCGAGCGCCTTGGCTGGATCCCTCTGGTGACACCCACTTCGCAGATTGTGGGCACCCAGTCCATGCTGAATGTCAAATTCGGCCGCTGGAACATGCTCTCTCAACCGGTGGTCGATATCTTGTTGGGTAAGTATGGCAGAACGCCCGGACCGGTGGATCCTGAGCTTAGAAAAAAGGCTGAAGCACAGGCGCGTGAATCCTCCATTGAAGGCCGTCCAGCCGACTTACTGGAGCCGCGCATGCCCTCATTGAGAAAGGCCTTGAGAGAAGCCGGACACGACGACAGCGATGATCTTGCCGTTCTGCAGGCGATGTTTCCACAGGAGCTCAAAAAACACCTCGAAGCCCCGGAGCATCCTTCCACCCAGGCCTCTCAACCCGATCCCGCAGGAAAAAAGGAAACCCTCACGACTGGCACCCACCAGTATGCGCTGACCATTCAAGGCCACCGCTACGAGGTCCAGGTGGAGGAGGTTCAGGAATGAGGCCTTTCCCCCTGCCGGAATGGCAGATAAGGAAGGATGTCTCCCCGCCGGCATTCAAATAGAACATCATGAAGACCGCTTGGTATCGACAACTTCACTGGCAAATCGTGGTGGCTCTGATTGCAGGAGTCGTGTACGGAATGATCGCTTCATCCCAAGGCTGGGGACAGTGGACCCGAGATTGGATCAGTCCTTTCGGAACGATTTTCATCACCTTGCTCAAACTCATCGCTGTTCCGCTAGTGATTACTTCATTGGTCTCAGGGGTGGCCTCCCTGTCCGATGTGCGAAAACTCAGCCGCATGGGAGGCAAGACCATCGCACTCTACCTGGGGACCACCGCTCTTGCCGTGACTCTGGGGCTATTGTGGGTCAACGCCGTGCAACCTGGAAAGAGCCTCCCCAGTGAAACGCGCGCTGAATTGGAAGCCGCCCATCAGGAGGATGTGCAAGGTCGACAGTCCGCCGCCTCGGAGGTGCACCAGCGGGGCCCACTTGACTTTCTGACCGACATGGTGCCTGAGAATTTTCTTGGAGCTGCTTCCAGCAACGGTGCCATGTTGCAGGTAGTGTGCGTCTCCTTGATCCTTGGAGTCGGACTGACCATGAGTCCACAGACCAAGCGTCAGCCCGTCCTCGCTGTTTTCGATGGGCTCATGGAAGCAGTCATCCAAATCGTACATCTGATCATGCGCCTGGCGCCGCTGGGGGTTTTTGGCTTGATGGCCAACACCATCGTCACCTTGGCCAAGGATGACCCCTCACGGGTGATGGATCTTCTCAAAGGCCTGGGTGCCTACTGCCTGGTTGTCGTCGCCGGACTGCTCTGTCAAATGCTCATCGTTTATCCACTGCTCCTGCGTCTCTGGACACCCCTGGGCTGGAAAACCTTTTTTAAAGGCCTGGCACCGGCACAGCTCCTTGCCTTCTCCACCAGTTCAAGCGGAGCCACCCTCCCTGTGACCATGGATCGATGCCGCAAGCATCTGGGCGTGTCCGAGGAGGTCACCTCCTTCGTATTGCCCCTCGGGGCCACCATCAATATGGATGGCACGGCGCTCTACCAGGCTGTCGCATCGGTGTTCATCGCTCAGGCACTGGGCCTGGATCTGACACTTGCAGCGCAAGCCACCATCGTCCTGACGGCTGTTCTGGCCTCCATTGGCACGGCTGCGGTACCCGGGGCTGGGATCATCATGCTGGTCATCATCCTTGAAGCCATCCAGGTACCCACCGAGGGCATTGCTCTCATTCTTGGGGTCGATCGTATTTTGGACATGATGCGCACCGTGACCAATGTGACGGGCGATGCCGCCGTGGCCTGCGTGATTGCCTCCAGCGAGGGAGCGTTGGGGCCACCCGGCTCGGATGCCTGAGGTCGGAAACGCGCAAGATCACCCGGTGAGGGATGGCATGTATTAAGTCAGGACATGGCAAGATATTGCGTTGATTTCAAGGTCCGTGTAAGGTTTCTGTCACATTCATTGTCCTAATAAGTTCGATAAGTCATGGATTCAAAATCCCTACTGAATTTTTTTGCCGCCCAGAATGCCGAGATTGACATCCTTTGGTTTGTGATTCACTTCCTCCTGGCAGCTCTTCTGAGCTACCTGCTGGCCAAGGCTTATCTCCATTTTGGCAACGCGCTCTCCAATCGGGAAATGTTTGGTCGGAATTTCATGATTTTGAGCATGACCACCATGCTCATCATCACCATTGTCAAATCTTCGGTTGCCTTGTCCCTCGGACTGGTGGGCGCACTCTCCATCATCCGGTTTCGAGCTGCCATCAAGGAGCCAGAAGAATTGAGCTACTTGTTTTTTGCCATCGCCATCGGTCTGGGTATGGGGTCGCAGCAAGCGGTGATCACCCTGGTTGCCTTTGGTGTCATTGTGGCCATCCTGTGGCTGCGGCACATCACCCGCTCTGACAAGGCATCTCCCAATCTCTATCTCACCCTCTCTGGCGATCAATCCAACCCCAATCTCTTGTCGTCCATCACGGACCTACTGGCCAAACAAACCGGAGACTATCGACTGCGTCGACTCGACGAAACCGGAGAGCTCTTTGAAGCATCCTTTCAGATGCAGTTTCGCGACATGGCTCACATTGAAAATTGCCGCCAGTCCCTGAAAGAACTCCATCCTAACTTGAAGATCAGCCTCATTGACGATCGGGGCATCGGTAGCTAGAGCCCATGCCTGACATGCAAGCCTCGGTGCCAGTCAAAGAGCGTTCGGCCGATGACTATCGTTTCGAGCGGAAATACCACATCCAAGATCTGAACCTTCACGAGGTGGAAATGTGGTTACGACGCTCCCCTTGCCTGTTTCGCGAGTGCTTCCCACCCCGATACATCAACAACATCTACTTTGATACGCCGGAGTTGGACAACTACCATGAGAACCTGGGAGGCCAGGCTGCGCGCACCAAGCTCCGGCTCCGTTGGTATGGAGATTATCTCTACAACCCTTCCAAGACCACGCTCGAATACAAGATCAAGCAGGGCATGGTCGGCACCAAGGAATCCTATAAGCTGCCGGCCTTGTCGCTGAAACCTGGTTTTGGATACGATGATCTCAAGACTTACTGGGATTCCTGTCCCTTGCCTGACCGGGTCAAGGAGGACGCGAGGGTGGTTCTCCCAACAATCGGCAATCGCTATCGGAGGAAATATTTTCTGTCCATGGACGGAGACTATCGGATCACCATCGATTCAGAGCTGAGCTTCATCGCTATCGAGAGGTTCGACAATAGCTTTGAGCGCATCCGGAAACTCCACCAAAGTGTGATTGTGGAACTCAAATACCAGGGATCCATTGCCACACTGGATGAGCGTTTGATGAATTTCTTCCCATTCCGTATCACCCGCATGTCCAAGTATGTCAGTGGGGTGGAGCTCCTCCACGGTTAGAAAACACAAGGCAGTTCATGAGAGTCATCCAGAGCAAAACCCGTATCACCTCCTGGCAATTCATCGCCCTTCTCATCGGATGCATGGTGCTGGGCGCGACTCTCTCTCCCGATCTTTTGCGCTTTTACGCCGGAAAACCAGATCTGCTCATTTCGGAATTTCTGGCAGAAAACCAATCCATCCGCGCCGACAGCGATGGCGATTTTTCGGACTGGATTGAAATTTACAATGCCAGTGACCAAGCTCAGTCGCTGGAAGGCTGGTCGCTGACCGATGACTTCAAGGATTACAAAAAATGGTCCTTCCCCTCGATTCGTCTACAACCGGGGGCTTTCCTGCTGGTCTGGGCCTCCGGAAAGAACCGCACCAACTGGGTCGGCGATCTCCACACCAATTTCAAACTTTCCTCGGGAGGAGAATACCTGGCCTTGATCCGCCCCAACGGCAGACGGGTCGCACACGAATACCTACCCAAATACCCCAAGCAAGTCGCGGACATCTCCTTTGGGCTCAATCAAAGCCATTTCGTGGAACAAAAATGGTTGGGGAAGGAACCTCTGCGAGACTATTCTTTTTTCACAACGCCTTCCCCCATGTCTGCCAACCCGGCAGGGATACTAAACGTCAAAACCCTGCCCACGCCTGAGGCTGGCAAGGGATCTTCTGAAGAAGATGTCCGTTCCTCATTGGAGCGTCGGTGAAACCCACAGACAACCCGGCACACCAGGCCAAGCCCAAGCTCGAAGGGCCTTATTCCTGGATCGGTATCTTGTAGAAGCAAAGCCAGCTTCCGACTCGGGCACCCAGATCAATGGTTTGACGAGCGTTTTGAAGATCAAAGCGATGCCATTCGGCGTGACCGTCTTCGAAAAGAAAATTCCCCCCCTGAGGCGATCCGTCCTGATTGCGATGAGTCGCGGCAGGAACGGACTTTCCGTCACTTTCGGTAAACCAATTCACGTTTCCACTGTTGTTGTTGACGCTCCAGCTTCCGATTCCCTGGAGACGATCCGAGAGAATGGGAGCATTCTTGAAGCGCCCCCCCAGTTGCTTACGTTTCACCCAGTCTTCCACCCCACTCACATTGTACTCCGCACTGGAAGTGGTACGACCCGGCAGGTAGAAATAGCCCGTCAGCACAGGTTTGAGATGGGCATTGGGATCGGAGTTTCTCCACATGTCGGCCACTCGATGCCATTTGTCGGTCGGGCAAAAGATCACGTGAAACTTGTCCTTCTCCGCTTCTGTCTTTTTGGACTCCATCAGATAGTTGCGCCAAAACTCGGCCATGGACGGGCCCATCCAACTCAAGTGCTGCCCTTGGGAATTGTCTGGAAAGCGATTGTTGTGATCGGCTGCATACATCTGAATGGAAATGCCCCATTGCCGCTGGTTGCTCAGACAGAGTGTCTGATTGGCCTTCGCCTTGGCCTTGCTGAGGGCAGGAAGAAGCATGCCTGCCAAGATGGCAATGATGGCGATCACCACCAGCAATTCAATCAGCGTAAAGCCCTTTCGAGCATTCTTTGAGATGTGGGACATATGCCTAGCCTTCAAGGAGTTGAAAGGTTTTGCTTTCATAGCTTTTGGGGATCTTCAAGTTTTACGGGGAGAAAAGGATCCGGTCAACGTGAATCACC
>MDTE01092779.1_pt1 | contig 21901 bp, 20 predicted proteins | sample 811231 | NCBI WGS metagenome assembly MDTE01 (sample SAMN05326651, study PRJNA326480) | marine metagenome | isolation source: seawater | place: Indian Ocean: Red Sea | collected 2010 | reverse complement strand
ATTACCGACTATCACACGGTGGTGGGCACACTGGTTGGAGTCGGGCTTGGCTCGTTAATTTTTTTGCTCGATTAGAAGATGGTCAATTGGCTTATCAGAATCTCCTCGACCTATTAACACGCTGTACTTTACCCAATTTATTAGATACTCATCCTCCCTTCCAAATTGACGGTAATTTCGGTGGCACAGCCGGTTTAGCTGAGATGTTACTTCAAAGCCACAATGATGCTATTCATTTCTTGCCCGCTCTACCTGTGGATTGGCCAACAGGTAGAATTGCCGGTTTACGTGCGAGAGGAGGGTTTACGGTTGATTTTTCTTGGGCGAACCGGTCTATAGAGTACGCCTTCATTAAGGCTCAAAAGGCTAAAATTTGCCAAATCCGAGCAGATCGTCACTTGACCGTCAAAGACAGATCCGGTGAAATCATCAACTGTCAAGTCGTCGACGATTGTACTGTTTCATTTTCGGCTGAAGCTGGAAACAAATACCAAATTCAATAAGATAAATTAACAAATTAAACGCAGAGAGGACTGGGGAGGAATAGAACTGTGGAATTTTTTCTATTAGCTGCTGTTTTCTTACTATCGATTGCTATTTTTGCTACATATCAGCTGAACGCTAGGCGAATTGCAACGGCCATTAAAGGGCCAAACTTCCAAATCCATCAGTTGACTAACGACATACAAAAACTAAAAGTCCGAGTCAGTGAACTAGAAGATGAATTGACGAGGTTGAAAGGTGAATAACTAAAAGAGAAGAGTTGGACAATAAGATAATTGTCCAACTCTTCATTAAGCAATTAAAATTAGATTATTCTTCGAAAGCAGCGTCGAAGGCAATATCCGAAGTTGGAAAGTCAACTTTTTTCGTAAAAGCGCAAGCCTCTGCGGCGCCGTGTTCACGGTCCATGCGACTGTCTTCCCATTCGATAGAGAGTGGTCCACTGTAACCGATGTCGTTTAAAGCAACTATAATATCCTCGAACTGGATATCACCGTGTCCAAGGGAACGAAAATCCCAATACCGAGATGCTTCACCGAAGCTGGTATGTCCTCCAAAGACACCAACAGTCCCATCGCCATGTCCCCACCAAACATCTTTCATGTGAACATGGTAAATACGATCAGCAAAATTTCGGATGAATTTCACGTAATCAACCCCTTGATAACCCAAGTGAGAGGGGTCATAGTTAAACCCAAATCTTTTGTGGCCATCAACGGCATCAATAGCGCGCTGAGAGGAAGCAATATCAAAAGCAATTTCAGTCGGATGAACCTCTAGGCCAAAATTTACATTAACGGCATCAAACGCATCTAAAATCGGGATAAATCGTCGACCGAAGTCCGCGAATCCTTCGTCCCAATATTCTTGGGTCGTTGGCGGGAAAGCATAAATTGAGTGCCATATACTGGAACCAGTGAATCCATTGACAACGGCCGGGAATTCCTCACCACCAGGACGGGCATCTATGAACAAGCGGCAAGCTTTTGCAGTATCGATCATTTCCTGCGCTGCCCGTTGACGAACGCCTTCAGGCTCTCCATCTCCCCAAACATAATCTGGTAAAATCTCTTTGTGTCGCTCATCGATGTTGTCACAGATAGCCTGACCAACTAGGTGGTTAGAGATGGAATATGCTGTCAAACCATGTTTGTCGAGTGTGTCCCATCGACTCTGTACATAACCATCTTCTGACAAGGCTCGATTGACTTCAAAATGGTCTCCCCAACAAGCTAACTCAATACCATCATAACCGAAGCTCTTAGCTTTCTGACATATCGTGTCAAAATCGAGATCTGCCCACTGTCCAGTAAAAAGAGTAACAGGTCTTCCCATAAGTTATTCTCCTCTTGTTAAATAAATTCGATTGAATATCTGTTATTCAGGTGGTGTATAGCTAGCATCAACCCAAGCTCGTGCCTGTCCGCTTTCGACTGCTTTGTGAATGAAATGAACACCAACAGCACCATCCTGAACCGTTGGGAAATCGGTATCGAATTCGCTTGGTTCCTCTCCAGCTAACTTAGCGGAAATAGTTCGAGCTGCATTAAGGTAAATGTTAGCAAAAGCCTCAATAAACGCCTCTGGGTGGCCAAACGGGATACGCGTGAAATGCTGAGCCACCTCAGATAAGTAGTCATTACCTCGCTTGTACAACTGCTCCGGACCATCAGGATATTTGACTTGCAAATAGTTAGGTTCTTCCTGTCTCCATCTTAAACTAGCTTTTGTACCGTAGACACGAATGTTAAGATCATTTTCTTCACCGACCGAAATTTGGGAAGCGTGTAGGACACCCCTAGCACCGCCTTGAAATCCAACTAAAATGTTTCCATCATCTTCGAGCAAACGACCTTGCACAAAAGTTGTCAAGTCAGCACAAATTTCACTTAGCTCCAACCCGGTTATATATCTGGCCAAATTTTCAGCATGCGACCCGATGTCCCCAATACAAGAGGAAACCCCAGCACGTTTAGGATCAGTTCGCCAAACAGCTTGTTTAGCATCTTCCTCCCCTTGATCCTCCAAAAATTCGGCCAACCATCCCTGAGGATACTCGACCACAACTTTACGGATTTCACCTAATTCACCATTTTTCACAAGTTCACGTGCTTGCTTTACCATAGGGTAACCGGTATAGTTATGAGTCAAAGCAAAGACGACATCGTGCTTCTTGACTAAATGACAAAGGTCTTCTGCCTCTTCTACAGTCATAGTCATCGGTTTATCGCAAACCACATGAAACCCAGCCTCAATAGCTGCTTTAGCCACTGGGTGGTGCACATGATTGGGTGTAACGATCGAAACGAAGTCGATACGATCACCCTCCGGTAGCTGACTTTCCTTTTCAATCATCTCTTGGTAGGAATCATAAACACGATCCGGATCTAAGAACAGTTGTTGTCCCTGTTGTCGGGATTTTTCTGCATCAGAAGAAAAAGCACCAGCCACTAATTCAATTTCGCCATCTAGGGCGGCTGCTTTTCGGTGAACTTCACCAATGAAAGCACCAGGTCCACCACCCACCATTCCATAACGTATTTTTCTGCCTAATGGCATAGTAAAATCTCCTTACCTATTTGTCTGTTGGCATTCAAATCAAGCCACTCTGATCACCCGACGATTATAGCACGGGCTAAATAAAACGTCAATTAGGCCTCCTAAACAACTTATACCAAACTAGATTTTTGGCATTTTTAAAAAGGAAAGCAAGGAAGCCGTCAAAAAAGGGATAATCGACAATCCACGTAGAATGCTCTCCTGACCTATCTCGTCTGCTAATCCACCTAGTGGAATGTTGAATAGGCCTGCTAAACCCCAGGCTGCTCCCATCATAAAACTAGAAGCTATACTTTGATGATTGGGCAGGAGTTGTTGGCCCATAACAATGTTTACAGATGCAGAACTAGCTAGGACAAAATTTCCAGCAAATAACAAAAGAATAAACACAATCGGACTGTCAGATATAGACGAAGCCGAAAGATAGAGAAGTGGAGTAGAAAAAGCTAGCGAAATTAATAACACAAGGTTTCCACCCAAAATATCAGACAGTTTACCACCGGCGAGAATCCCCATTGAACCCGCAAATGTAAATCCCGCCAGAATAAGTGACCGCTTAGTATGTGAATATCCTAGTTTGTTCAGTAAAAGAGAAAGGTAGGTAACAAATCCAATAACCGTTACCGTTTTTAACATTGACATTAAATAGAGTAATATCAACGGGAACCATTGTTGCCGTATTTCTGGCCATAGAGGCAACTTTATTGAAGAAGGCTGAATTGATTCTTCGACTACGCTTTTTAGCGATAATCCACCAAAAACAGATACTAGTAAGCCAGGGACAACTAAGATAGTCAACCAGATAATATCTAAACCAAGCTTTTCTAAAAACAGAATAATTAGAAATGGGCCAACAGCTTGTCCAATATTTCCACCGGTAATAAAAATAGAAACGCCTGTGCCTCGTTTTTTCCCAGAAAGTCGTCCAGCCTGAGAGGTAGCAGCAGGATGGAAAATAGCTCCACCAATTCCAGCAATAGCCAATAAAGAAATCAACCAAGGTAGAGAAGGAGACAGTCCAAGTAAAGATATTCCTATAGCTGGTAAGGCTACTCCTAGCGTCAAAAAATGAATTGAACGAATTTGGTCAGCAAATCGAGCTGTAATTAGCTGGCTAAAAGAATTAAAAGCGTTACCGGCAGCCATTAAAATACCAGCTAACCGATTCTGTCCGCTCACGGCTCCAATTTGAATCAAGAGTTGTGGTAGGATATGCGGTAGAAGGGTGGCGTAGGTGTCCACCACGCCGTGCATAAGAGTTAGAACAGCCAACTTTTTAGAAGAAGATTGGTTCATTTTTCAATAATCTGAATAATGTTCAACTATGGGCCTAGCATAATCGGGCACAATTGCCCCTAAACGAGAATTTTCTTCTAGATCTAGGTTTTTGATTTCTCAGGCGCTTTATTTAGGATTTACCAAGTGCAGCTTTCCTATCTCTAAATCTATTCTTACATTCACAGTTATTTGCTGTATTTTTCAAACATACCGAACCGAACAACGAATAATAGATCTTGCATCTTATGCCATATTCCAGTTCGCTCTTACCAGTAAATCCTAATCACAGGCGATAGTTGAAAGATGGATAAGCTAACAATGTTTTGAAACTCTATCAAAAGAGCTTATTAGGAAAAATTATTTTCGTCAAAAGATCTTCTTTTTTTAACACCCTTTTCTGGTGAGACAGGAGCAGTTAGTGCTCCATTATCAAGATTGAATTGGCTGATTCTACCAAAGACAAACAAAAAAGGCAAAACCGTTTGACATTGTTATACAAAGTAACATATCTTTATTCACTATCTCGTGTTAGAGTAAATGAAAAAGGTTGAAAAATTATGGGTATGATTAGTGATTCTGATGTGTCACAATTTGATCAACTAGGTTATTTTATTACCGATGTGGTCATCGAAAGAGATCGCTTGTTGGCGGTTCGTCAAGAGTTTGACCGGTTGTACCATGAAGGCATAGAGGAAGCCAAATCCAGCGGGAATTTGGATGACGTCAAAGCAGCTGAGGGACGTCGATCTTATGGCGAGGTTCACAAAAAGAGCCAGATTGTTGCAGATTTTGTCAAATCGGGTATTTATCTAGAAGCTTGCCAGAAATTAATTGGTGCTGACGCTGATTTATATTGGAATCAGGCCGCAGTCAAGCCACCTAAAATTGGTAAAACGTTCAATTGGCACCAAGATTCTGGTTACACCGAAACAGTTCCTTTGGCATACATTACATGTTGGACCGCCGTTAGCGACTCCAATTTAGACAATGGTTGTATTTGGATTAGGCCCAAATCTCACCAGTATGGTGTTTTCCCTCATCATCAAGAAGATGAAAACGATCAGGTATACGCTGGCCTAACTGCGGAAACAAGCCAAGTAAAAGAACTGGAACCCGCTATTCCCGTTGAGATGAAAGCTGGCCAAGTAGCCATCTTTAGTTCTTTACTCTTGCATATGAGTGGACCAAACACAAGTTCATGTCACTATAGGCATGGTTTTGTTCCTCAATATCATGTGCCTGGTGTAATTCTCAAAAAAAATAATCAACTCATCGGAGACCAGGTTCCCGTATTAAGAGCTAATAAGAAAGTTGATTAGAGAAAAGAATTGTATTAAGTAAGATATTCGTAGCAACGCAGAAAGGTATAAGATGAAACTAACAAAAAAACAAATTAGTCTTTTCCAAAAAGAAGGCTATTTAATTTTAGCCAATTTCTTTGATTCACGAGAAGTAGAAGCTTTGCAAAAAGAATTGATACGATTCTACCACCAAGATTTAGGCCGAAATGTAGCAACTGAAGGGGATGGGAAAACTCACTCCGAGATTCGTCATAATTATCAAATCATTCCACTTAACAACATTAGCGACCTATATCGGGCTTTGCCGTACAGTCATAAAGTTAAGTCAGTAGTGAGTCAACTAGTTGGAGACCCCTTTATTCGCCATTTAGACCAGATATTCTACAAACCAGCCAAGACCGGAATCGGTACAAGTTGGCACACCGATAATAGTTATTTTCGCATTAGTGATCCAACAAAAGGGACTGGTATGTGGATCGCCTTGCACGATGCATCGGTTGAAAATGGTACACTGCACATTGTACCAGGTGGCCATCTAGAAAACTACGATCATGACCGGGACCCCAATAGTGACCACCACATTACATGTGAGATCGATGAAAGCCGAGCTTTACCAGTAGAAATGAAGGCTGGTGGGATCGTATTTTTTAACTACGGAATTCCTCATTGTACGAAGGCAAATACTAGTGATTATGATCGTGGTGGCTGTGCTTACCATTTTCTCAGACAAGACTATATTCCACATAATGCGACACAGATGCACAAACTACCCATCATTACTGGTCCAGATGCCACTGGTGGCCAACGTGAATACGGCCAACTGATCGAAGGTACATGGCAGACTGAAGTAGATAAATTGATGGGTTAATCTGTACTATCCCTAGATCAAAATGCTAGAACGCCCACGCCGCATTTTGTATTTGTTGCTGTATGGCTCCAGAGTAGGTGGTGGAGAAATTCAGTATGAATACCTGGTTAAAGGATTAGATAGAAACAATTTCCAACCAATTGTCGTTTGCCCCAAAGTGGGAGATTTGAGCCAATCCTTGATTGAATCTGGGATAGAGGTACACTTTTTGCGATTACCTCGCTGGTTGCAGATTCAGTCGATTCCATTTCGTTGGTCGGCGGCTAAACGACTAGTACGGCTAGCAAAAAAAACTCAGGTCGATTTAGTTCATTCTGAACACCGTCATTTCCCATATTTAAAAGCAGTTAGTCAAGCGTTGTCAATTCCGACCGTTTTTCATGTACGCTCACGGTTACATAATAAACATTTAGCGAACCTAGATCTACATGAGGCCACAGCAGCCATTATCATTGGTGATCGTTATCGCCAACCTCTGGTTGAGAATGGGGTTGAGAACTATCGCCTACACCTGATTTCTGATGCCACGGATGTCGAAAGATTTTCGCCTAATCCAATTGACGTTCTGAATATAGAGACGAAACTGAACCCGTCTGCTAAAAAAGAATTTAAAATTGGTTTAGTCGGTAGAATAGAGCCGCAAAAACGTCAGTTAGACTTTCTGAAATCTATTAAAAAAGTCTTGGGAACTGGAGTTACGTTATCATGTTATTTAATTGGGTCAATTCGAGTTAGCTCTTACTTTCGAAAATTACAACGATACATAAAACAAAACAACTTGCAACATGTCGTCGATTTTACTGGGAAACGCAATGATATGCCCGAAATTTTATCCTCTCTAGATGTGCTAGTTACCTTATCAGGTGGTTCGGTAATGATTGAGTCTCTAGCTTGTGGTACACCCGTTATTTCCGCGTCAGAGATTGATCCTGCTAGATTAACAATTGTCAAAGATGGTGAAAATGGTCTCATTGTACCGTCTAATGATCATGCTGCTTTAGTTTCTGCGATTCTGAAGTTAACAGAAGACCCATTTTATCTTCAAACATTAGGCAAAAATGCCCGTAGTCACGCAAAAAAATATTTTAGCCAGACTGCTATGGTGCAAAAGACCGAACAGGTTTACAACAAATTATTAGCCTAAAATATATAAAATGAATAGAAAAAACTGGTCGCCTGCCGATTTATCTAAGGTTACGACCTACCCTTTATCTGAACGTACAAACAAGGTTTCAGTGCAAGATTTTGCTGCGCCTGTTAGTTCTAGTCTACTAATTGACGATCTGCTAGAATCTTTACCAAAAATCCTAAAGGGGCAAGATTTAACTGACTTAATAGATTCGATGATTCTTGCTTACAGACAACAGAAACCAGTAATTGCCATGCTGGGTGGACACGTAGTCAAATGCGGGTTAAGCCCAATTCTGATAGACTTGATGCAGATAGGTGTCATTTCAGCTCTGGTTTTTAACGGTTCAACAGCCATTCATGATTTTGAAATTGGTATGATAGGTGAAACTTCTGAAGATGTGGAACTGAATATTCAAACGGGTTACTTCGGGATGGCCGAAGAAACAGGTCGTTTGATGAATCATGCAAGTATCCAAGCCGTGAGAGACGGAACTGGTTTGGGTAAGGGATTTGCCCAAGCCTTGTGGAATTTGAATCCACCTTATGCCGAGGCTAGTCTGATGGTACAAGCTCAAAAGCTCAACATTCCTATTACTGTTCATGTTGCGATTGGTACCGATATTATCCATCAACACCCTACTGCAGATGGAGCAGCAATTGGGAAAGCAAGCTTTGACGATTTTCGACTGTTAACATCGATAGTCGCCGACTTGGGTAGTGGTGGGGTGGTATTGAATTTCGGGTCAGCTGTTATTTTGCCTGAAGTTTTCTTGAAATCCTTGACGGTTGCTCGTAACCTTGGTCACACGGTTCGTCAATTCACAACGGCCAATTTCGACATGGTGAATCATTACCGGCCACAGGAAAATGTTGTCCGTCGTCCTACTAGCGATGGAGGACAAGGGTTCACTTTTTGTGGACATCACGAAATTATGATCCCACTATTGGCAGCAGGTGTCAAGAGTCGGCTTGTGAAGTCAACTTAGCTGAACATCACAAGCCAATCTTGATACTAATTCATGGCGCATTAGCCTTTTATTGGCTTTTAGCGCAGACGGGATAGCAATAGAGCGCGTCTGGCAACAAATAGATCAGTTACTTTTTGGTCTAGATAGCTGAAATCCTCACCAAGTACGCAATTCAAACCCACTACCAACAAAAACGTAATAAACGATAGAATCCTACTGCATGATCTATTATGTTTTAGTTAGCGTACAATGTTAGATAGAAAGGACTGCGAGCGCCGAAGTCCATCAGCCTGAGCCGGCCAGTCCTTCCAATATCGATAGTCTTCTAGCTCTACGCTTACGATACCATCAAAGCTCTCATCTTCTAGGCGCTGAACTACTTTCAGCCAATCTACTACACCATCACCTGGAATTGTGTATCGCCACCAGTCTTCGCCAAATCCACGCGGATTTCGAAAAACGGGACCAAGATTGCCGTGAAGGTAGAGAGCTTCTTGATCGAAAACTGTATCTTTAGCATGTACATGTAAGACTTTATGGGCAAATTCGTCCAAGGCTCGTTCATGATCGATTCCGATTCGCACTAAGTGAGAAGGATCATAATTAAGGCCGAAACCATTTGGACAGTCGGCAAACATAGCTCGCCACATTTCGGGCGTACAACCAAGCGCTGGATATTCGGGGCCACCACCCGGCCACCCTTCGACTGCAATTGAAACGCCTTTTTCAGCAGCAAATTCAGCAACTGCTGGAAAATTTTCTTTCCAAATTTCGTAATTTTTCGCTCGTCCTAGTGAAGCATCATCTGGGACGAATACGCAAAACATAATTGAGATGCCGTTTTCGGCTGCGGCAGAAATCGCGGATTTCGCTGCCTCAGCTCCCGCTTTAACCTTGGCTGAATTAAGACTAATAAGGTCACGTGTACCGGGTAGATCAGCTGTACCGATGGTCAACCCAGCACCAGTGGCCGTCTCAACTACCTCGTTGGTAATTTGGCCAATATCGATGGCCTCAAAGCCATTTTTTTTGCACCAAGCACAAAATTCTGAGAATGGCATTTGTCCAGCAGCACCGGGGATTCGTAGTCCAATTTTCATGATCAATTCCTTATTTTGATTTGTTACCAGAACAAAAATCGATTATCGATTTTTGTGCTTGGCTATTATATGGCAGTCATCCTTGATTTTGCACCTTGAATTGAAGGGACAAAATGTTATCATGTTGTCAATATTAAACCTAAGTCTAGTGAGATGGGCCAAAATGGTAACGTTAGAAGATAAATTCGTGTTTGACCTTCAGGGATACATCATAATTAAGAATGTTCTGACTGAAGATGAAATTGCTGAAATTAATGAAGTGTGTGACCGAATCTTTCCTCGTAGTTACGACGAAGTGGAAAACTTGAAAGAAGAGGGAAGTTTACGTCGAACGAGTCGGGTTTCCAAATGGGATCCGGTTTGCCAAAAATTGATAGATCATCCTGGTGTAACACCATACCTGAGAGAATTTTTGGGACCGACTTTTCGTTTAGACCATGACTACTGTATTTTTATGAAGCGAGGTCGTGAGGATAAAAGTATATTGCATGGAGGTCCTGAGACTGCGAACGGTTGTCAATTCTACAAACATCACAATGGTACTATTCGTAATGGGTTGTCAGTACTAACCTTTTTTTTTGCGGATGCAGGTCCGGGTGATGGAGGCTTTGCTTGTGTTCCTGGCAGTCATAAATCTAACTTTTTATCGGATTTTCCGCATGATGTTCGTACTTTTAAAAGGTCTGAGCCTTACGTGGTTCAGCCAGTAGTTAAAGCTGGAGACGCTCTTTTTTTTACTGAGGCCCTAGTTCATGGTACTTTGCCTTGGAACGCTGACCATGAAAGGCGTACTTTCCTGTACAAGTATAGTCCAGGGCATATTTCTTACTCTCAAAGTTACTATGATCCTAATGACTATTTTGAACCAACCGAGCAGCAGAAGCGTATTTTGTCACCGCCATCTTCTGGTGGGCGACCAGCTAGCCTAGAATCAAAGAAGTAAAATAATTAACCGGGCAAGAAAATAGATATGGATTTGACCAAACAACCACCTCGGCGCCCTACGAATTCTTCCGTTGCCGGAATTGTCGGTGTAGCTCGTATGATTGACAAAGCTAGGGCTCATAATGAAGAAATGATCGGCCAATATTTATACGGCTCAGATTCTGGTTTGGATAGACGAATCCTACGTTTCTTAGGTGTTTCGGCTCAAGACTTCACTCGAGCAGTAAATCAAAAAGATAATAGTGAAATCGGCCACTGGGTAATCGATCAATCAAAAAAAACACTTGGAGAAATAGAGGCTTTCAATCGATTAGAAACAAATCGTATGCCGGAAGAGGATTGGCACATTGAATTACTAAAGAATCGAGTCAAAAAATATGCCCCAGACCGAACAGATATCAAAACAGTTTTTGGGTCCATAGAATTGGACGATTGGGGAAATTTTTGGCCTGTTGATTTACAGGTTGGTCCGCCTCGTAGTCCTTATGACCGAAATGTTGCTGGACTGTTTGGTATAGCTAGAATGGCAGACAAAGCACGTGCTAGTAGCTGCGAAAAAAATGGAGTCTACAAATATGGCCAGTACTCCCCCTTTGATGTGTACTTACTGGAGTTATTAGATATAGAAGACGAGAAATTTCAACAAACAGCAATTGATAATCCGAATGATCTAGAACTTGGAGAATGGATACTATTAAATACGGCTGCTGACTCTGATCAGATTTCCACATGGAATCATCAAGCTCTCCATTTTGGTTTACAACCAGCAATCGAGTCGACACCAGACAAATCTTATCTGGATTATTTTAATCGGGAGAACTTTGACTCTCGTAGGAGTATCGTCGCACCTGACAACCAATATGTTCAGAACTGGCTCGATCTTATGGACTACGATGATCAAAATAGTTTTGGTATTCTTGATTTAGCTCGACGAGCACCCCGTAGCCCATACAATCGCGATGCTGGCGGTTTAGTTCATTTAGCTCGTCTCATCGATAAAGGCCGAGCTTTCAACAGCAATACACTCGGCGGTTATTGGTACGGAAAAGATTCTGCTATCGATCGTTATATATTAGATTTTCTGGAAATTTCGATCGATGAATTTACTCAACAACTCCAAAAATTGCCCACTGACCATCAAATTGTAGAATGGCTGATGAAACGGACACCAAAAAATGAAAACCAGATCGAACAGTATAATCAAGAATTAGTTGATTTGGGACCACAAAATGCACGGAGTTGGTCTTTCCTTCACGATAGAATCCGGCAACTAGATCCGACTCGAAATGATGTTGAAACTTTCTTCGATTTGATGGTGCTATCGGATCAAAAAACCTTTCAATTTCCTTAATCGACACTGAATTGACGCGTTTAGCTAAATATGTTAATCTTCGGCGTGTTTCATCGGCCCAGACCATATTGGCTGAACAAAAAAAGTAGTAGAAAACATAGATGGAAAAAGTCTCTGACGCTCAGGTTCGGCAAGCGACTGTTTTTAATGATCAAGCCATTCAACTTTGGCAGAAAGGGAAAAAAAACGAGGCTATCGAGCTGTGGGAGTTGGCTGTTGAGAAAGCACCGAAAGTGTCTGAAACTCTACATAATTTGGGTAGTGCCTACCTTTATTTAGATCGGATTGAAGATGCCTTGAGATGTTTTCAGGAAGCGACTGAGAATGACCCAGAATTAGTTGAGGCATACGCTAAAATTGGTAATATTTATCAACAAAAAGGGGATATCTCTACTGCTAATGAGTATTGGAATCGGGCTTTGCAGATTGATCCTAGTTGTCGGGAAGCTATCACTAATTTAGAACAGTTCAATACTAACCGGTATGATCCAGAGAACATTCCTGAGTATGAAATACCAGACAATAACTTATCTTCATCCAACAAAGACTCACCGATTATTACTTCACCGAACTTGACCTTAGGCGAAAAACTAGTCGGAGGTATTAGTACGCTGCTTGGCCGAGGGAAAAATACCAAACGGTAAATCGAAATGGCGGGAATTCGGCTCGACAACGTAGTTAAAAAATTTGGCAACGTCATTGCTATTAACAATGTTAGCTTTGAGATTGAAGATCAAGAATTTCTGGTTATGCTGGGGCCTTCGGGGTGCGGGAAGACAACAACTCTACGTTCAATTGCCGGCTTAGAACACCCGCAAGAAGGTGATATCTTCATAGGATCAAGGTGTGTTAACACACTAGCTCCAGCGGATCGGGATATAGCCTTCGTCTTTCAATTTTACGCTCTTTATCCTCATCTGAGTGTACAAAATAATATTGCTTTTCCACTCAAAGCTGCTAAAGTTGACCCCACTGAAATTAAGAAAAGAGTAATCAATGTCGCGCAGATGCTCCGTATTGAACATATTCTAGATCGAAAACCGAGTGTTTTGAGTGGTGGTGAAATGCAACGGGTAGCCATTGGCCGGTCGATGGTACGTCGTCCTAAAGCCTTCTTAATGGACGAACCGATGTCTAATCTGGATGCCAAATTACGAGTAGATATGAGATCTGAACTCAAAAGCCTTCAGCAACAGCTCGGAACAACTACTGTTTATGTGACGCATGATCAGGTGGAAGCAATGTCAATGGCAGACCGAATTGCTATCATGGATAAAGGGCAACTACAACAGATCGGTAAGCCAACCGATGTTTATAATTGGCCGAAAAACCTATTTGTTGCTGGATTCATGGGTAATCCTGCTATGAATTTACTTCCTTGTAGTTTTGAGTCAGCTAGCCAGCAGTTAAAAATTGAACACACCAATTTCGCAATTAAACTCACACGGAACCATCTTGACTTGATCCGACCTAGTATCAGTGAAAATCTAGTATTCGGTATTCGACCAGAGCACATTTCTTTATCGACAACTTCAATAACCTCCGGGTTGAAGGCTAAAGTTCATTTGGTAGAACCGCTTGGATCTGCTAATATTGTTGATATTGTGCTGGGTCAGGTATCAGCTGACAAATTTGTCTTGCTTCGAGTCAGAACTCACCCATCGATTGTACCAAAATCAGGTGAAACAGTATGGATACAAATTGATCCAAAGAAGATTCATATCTTTGATCGATCGACTACGTTAGTGCTAAGTGAAACGGCTTAGGATACTAGGAAGTTAGTTTCAGATGTCCAATCTTAAACAAATTCAACATAATTTTGAACGGGATGGTTTCGTTATTGTCCAAGAACTATTCCAGCCAGATGAAGCGAAAAAATTAAAAGACGAGTGCAAGTTTATTATTCAAAAAGCTAAATCTGATAGTCAACAACCTAAACAGGTTGCTAACCATGGAGTTTACGTTGGATTAGCTGTCGGCAGCTCGATCTTCCAAAAAGTTATAACAGACGCTCGTATTCTGGACATACTAGAAGTCATTTTAGCACCCAACATTGAATTTTTAAGCGACAAGGCAGTGTTCAAAGATGAAATGATCAACTTTGCTAGCCCTTGGCACCAAGATTGGCATTACTGGGGAGGACAACACAAAATTTCTCTATGGGTAGCATTGGACGATGTAGATATCGATTCTGGTTGCTTAAAGTTAATTCCGGGATCGCACCGAAAGGTCAATGTTCATGACGGAGTCGTGGACGATGATTACGGTTTTGGCCACAGAGTGCGACCGTCCGCTATTGATGAATCAGATGCGGTAGTAGCTGAACTCTCTCGCGGCGATGCAGTCTTTTTTCACGACTTAACCCTTCATGCTAGCTATCCACACATTTGTGAGAGAGAACGTTGGGTTTGGATTCCCACCTATCGTGATGCAATAACCGAAGACCCCGACTACAGTTGGGCAGTGGCTGCTAAAATTGTACGGGGACACAATCTTAAAAATTCATTCAGGCCTACTTAATTAAGAAGTTTAAATACTAGGGAGTTTAGATGTGTTGATCACCGATATGAAAGTCACACCAATTGCAGTAGCAGACCCCCCTCTGCTGAACGCCGCAGGTCTTCATGCTCCTTATGCGTTACGGATCGTTCTGGAATTAATTACAGAAGATCAAATTTATGGGCTTGGTGAGGTTCCAGGAAACAATAAAACTTTGAAAGCACTGGAGTCAGCTCGGCAGGTAGTCATTGGTAAAGATCCATTTCAACTTAACGATATTCAATCTTCGCTGGTCGATTATTTTGGACCAGAAGGAAGTGAAAATCGTGGTGAAACTCCTTGGGATCAAAGACGATTAGTCCATGTGTTCAGTGCAATTGAGGTTGCTTGCTTCGATGTTATGGGAAAAGTTACAGGTCGACCTGTTGTTGATTTGCTTGGTGGTCGAGTCAGAGACCAGGTACCATTTTCGGCTTACTTATTTTACAAATATGAAGGTGCTGGTGGGGACTTAGCTTTCGATATTGACCCCAATGCCACTGGTTGGGCCAAAGCTCGACAAGCAGAGGCAGTAGATCCAAAAGGAATCGTCAAGCAAGCTGAAGTCATGTGTCAGGAATTTGGGTTTGATTCTATCAAGCTCAAGGGGGGTGCTTTTGAGCCAGAAATAGAAGTTGAGTCGATTAAGGCTTTGCGACAAGCTTTTGGAGATGCAATGCCTCTTCGGTTGGATCCTAACGCCATTTGGGCTGTTGATACAGCCATAAAGTGGGGGCGAGAGATGGAAGGTTTGCTGGAATACTACGAAGATCCTGTACGAGGCCAAGATAACATGGCTATGGTTAGAAAAGCTGTCCAAATTCCTTTGGCAACCAATATGTGTACCACCTCATTTGAGGCGATTCCGAGTAGTATTAAGCTGAGATCTGAAGATATTATACTTAGTGACCATCACTTCTGGGGTGGATTACGTGCTTCAGTTGAACTAGGGCGTATTTGTCAAACTTTCGGTCTTGGGCTTTCCATGCATTCTAACAGCCATGTCGGTATTTCATTGATGGCCATGGGTCATCTTGCTGCTGCAATACCTAACCTAACCTACGCATGCGATACGCATTATCCTTGGCAATCGGAAGAGGTTATTATTGGTGGTCGGTTACCTATTGAAGATGGCGCCTTGACTATTCCTAATTCACCAGGGTTAGGGATAGAACTGGATCGGAAGGCCTTAGCTCAATTGCATCAGCAATATCTGGATTGCGGATTAACTGAGCGTAACGATGCAGTTGAGATGCAAAAAATCGTTCCTGATTGGACTTTTCAGTCAGTTAGGTGGTAGTAATAGCTCATGAAAGCAATCGTTTTTGAAGGCCCTAATCGGGTTTCGATTCAGGAAAAACCGATCCCTAAACTGGAGGATGGCGATATTCTGATTCAGGTAGACTTGTGTGGGGTTTGTGCTTCTGACTTGGCCGCAATTCGAGGCGAAGTGACTGATTATTCTCCTCCAGTAGTTCTTGGCCATGAAGTTGCGGGTCGAGTTGTGGAAACTAAGCATCCGTCAGTCAAGGTCGGGCAAAAAGTTTCTGTGAATCCGATGATTACCTGCGGTGACTGCCAATATTGTCGAGCAGACTTAGATAAGTACTGTCAAGAAATAGTTGGTATTGGACATGATATTGATGGGGGTTATGCTGAGTATTTTAAATTCCCACGGCACGCAATTCAGACAAGTAAACTAATTACTGTTTCCGATAACGTATCAACTACTGATCTGATGTTTCTGGAGCCACTTGGTTGTTGTATTAATGCCATGCGGGAAACAATATTTAATCAATCCGTAGTTATTTTGGGGGCCGGGCAGATTGGTCTAATTTTTACTCAACTGGTTGATCAACTTGGTCTGCAAGCAATAGTCGTAGACCCGATTACCGAACGGAGGGAAATGGCAGAGAGGTTAGGTGCGGTCGCAACCTTTACCCCCAAACAAACTGAAGAAATCTTAGAACAAACAAATGGGGGTGCAGATACAGTAATATCGGCGACCAATAACAACCAAACCGCTATCGGCCTATCATTTCAAATAGTCCGTCGAGGAGGATGTCTAAACTTTTTTGGTCTTTCTGCACACGATCAGTATCTCAAGCTCAATTTGGAGCAACTTCACTTCATGGGGCATAAAATCATGGCTTCTTGGGCATTTTCGCGTTGGAGCTTAGATCAAGCACATGAAATGATCAGTGATCAGAAAATTAAACTAGAACCAATTCTATCAAATCGTTTCCCTATTTCAGAAGGATTAGAGGCTATTGAACAGGTGAAGAAAAGTCAAGGAATAAAAACAGCCATCCTGGGTAGTCCTAACAGTACCTAATCCGGATGTTCATTGATTCGCACGCACATATACAGCTTGATCGTTTTGATTCCGATCGTTCTGTGGTAATTGAACGAGCTAAGAATTCACAAGTAAGTATCATTTTAGTTGTCGGCTTTGATATCTCAACCAGCCATTTAGCCGTGGAATTAGCTGATAGATACGACCACATTTATGCTACCGTTGGTCTTCATCCACATGATGCAAAAAGATTTACCCCTCAGACCTTAAGGGAAATTGCCCTATTGGCAGAACATCCTAAAGTTGTAGCTTTAGGCGAAATGGGTCTTGACTATCATAGAAATCTTTCACCAAAATCAGTGCAGAAAAGAGTTTTTGAAGAGCAATTAGATTTAGCAACACAATTAGACTTACCGATAGTCGTCCACAACCGAAATGCTTTTGATGATATCCTATCTATCTTAGAAAATCGCCCCCAGCTAACTGGTGGTGTTTTACACTGTTTTTCGGAAAACACAAAGTCGATGGACAGAGTCATTGATGTTGGGTTTCATATTGGAATCGGTGGACCCGTTACTTACAAGAAATCGCAAGATCTCAAACAAGTCGTGAAAGTTATGCCAGCAGATTCATTTTTAATCGAAACTGACTGCCCTTGGCTTGCACCTCAACTTCGACGTGGCAAGAGAAACGAACCTGCTTATATTACCGAAATCGCCACAAAAATTGCCGAGTTACGGCAAGTGACTATCGAATCAGTTGGACAAACTAGCAGCCAAAATTTCCGCAAGCTTTTTTCTATTAAATAAATTTGTACCACCAAACTGAAAAAAGGGCTTAAGAATAAAAAAATCTTAAACCCTTTAGCCTTTGTTGGAAAAATATCTGGATTAGTATGCGGCTTTGACAAAACCCCAACTAGTAGTTAGCTTTTCCTCGGGATCCACGGAAAAGAACCCTGGACCTGTGACTAAGATGCTATCGACAATTCCTTGTCCCCAGCTTTCATGCCAAATACCAACTGAACCTGCCGATTGGTAGTTAGCTTTGTTGTATTCTGCAACAGGCTTACCTAATTTATTAGAGGGCATATCTACTTTAAAACCTTTAACATCCGCAAGTTTTTTATACCATACTCGGATTTTTTGACCTTGTACTTCAACTCGACCAAGCATCGCAGTTTTATTATCTTGTGGAAGACCTCCACCAAGACCGTGATCTACACCGAGCAACTCTTTACCACCATTTTCACACCCGCATTGATCCAAGCACTGGAGGTCAGGACAACAACCGTTAGCATAATCACCAATAATTACCTGCGTTGTCTCGTTATAACCAAAAGCAACCAAGTAGCCTTTATCATCACCCTTCTTACGAAAAGTGACACCAAAACCATCATCATCTCCAAATGAGAAAATGCATTGGATGACCCCATCAGTAAATTTAGTAACTCCAGGTAGTTTGGTATTACCAGAAATACCACATCCTTCTGCAGCTTGCTTCAATCCCTTTTTCCCACCACCAGCAGCCAAAAAGTCAGAATTTTCCCATTTAGTTCCGGCGGGTCCTTTGTAGTTTCCTGCCTTATTGATGGGTTTGTTTTGCGACTCAAAATCAGCAAAAAAGACTACTTGAGCATAGGAAGAAAAAATTGAACCTAAAGTTAATGCAACTAACAGCATATAAAATTGCTTCTTCAAAACTAATCTCCTGTCTGATTGAATTTATTTAAACGTAAATTATAGGCTAGCCATTATTCCGTCAGAATTTATGGGATTAAACAAAGGCCAGCGACTCTAAGTTGCTGGCCTTTGTTTTCCCTAAGTCCGGTATTAACAACAGAAGTATGTAAACTAGTATGCCGAACGGATCCTAGCCCAAGAAGTCGCAAGCTTACTTTCAGCGTCGACTGATGTCCCGGCATCGAAAGTTCGTACTACAACATTATCAATCATACAATTACCTTGGCTTTCATGCCAGACGCCAACTTGTCCCTTTTTGTGGGTGTTATCCTTGATATCAATCACTGGGTCTCCCTTTGGTTTACCTCGTTCATGATACCAAACCTTGATACTATCCCCTTTGGCTTCTATAACACCAGTGTAAACAACACTCAAGTCTTGAGTTCCAGTACCCTTTCCATCGTCTTTGATTTCAAACAAACCATGTGGTTTCTGGCCCAAGGTTTTATCGGGATTGTTCTCACATTGGGTCTGATCGTTACACTTCCCAGTCTCTCCACAACCTTCATCTAGAAGAGCAACAATAACCGCTGGTGTTTCATTGTAACCGAAGGTAACCAAATAACCTTTTTTTTCTTCTGACTTTCTGAAGATAATGCCCCAACTATCATCATCTTGCCAAGACATGTCTAGCTGGATAATACCGTCGCTAAAATTTTCGGTACCGGGTAATGGTGTATTACCTGAAACACCACAACCTTCTTTCGCATTAAGTAATCCTTTACCACTACCAGGAAAATCAGCAATTTCCCAAATTTGCCCATCGCTGTCTGGTTTCCACTTAGCCAGCGTGTTATCTCCCTTATCATTTTCAAAATCGGCTCGGAAAAGTACTGTTCCTTGGACAGATGCCAAAGAGGTACTAGTAACCATCAAAATAATAGATAGGTACCCAATAAAGGCACCAATTGACCTAGATTCAAACATTTGAATTATTCTCCTGTGATTTCAAGCCATATATGGGAGATTATAAAAAAAAGAGTCATAATTGTAAATAAAAAAACACAACTAGCAAAGCATATTAGACAAGTTTGAGTTGCAACTGAATCTCGTCCAAGTTAGGTTTTGATAAAAATGACTACAACCGGCTAGCTAGGAGTAAAAATAATAAACAGTAATAAATTTATTATTTGTTTCTGGTAACTTGACAACCAGTCTCTTACCTTGAAGTACAAATATAATGTTTAGTTAAATGAGTTTTATGAGTACTTGGGTTATTATCACTTTCCATTTTGTGTTGACTCGTTATGAGGCCTCTCTTATGATAGAAAGTGTTAGAAGACAACACCAAGAGATTACTGGATCAATTATGCTGGAAATGACAACAATCAATAACGAATATTACCAGCAGTTCTGTGAGGATGGATATGTAATAGTTGAAGACTTAATTGGTCGGAATGAAGTAGAGATTTGGAAGAATACTTTTCACCAGTTAATTCAGAAAATTGAACCAATTCACCGACCAGCCCAGTATGGGATGGGTAGACAAATCGTATTAGATAATTTAGTGGAGCATGCACCTGAAGTCATGCTGCCGGCAGTCACAAACGCTTCCATTTTAAGCCTTCTAGAAATTCTTATGGGTCCCTTCATCCAATTGGAAAGCCTACGAATTAACCTAACCGAACCAGCTGAAAAAAAACAAGTGAAAGTCGAAACGCGAAATTGGCATCGGGATATGTGGGCTTTATCGGTAGGTCAAACAAAATCATATCAACCTCCTCATGCTTGTAATGTTCTAACTTATTTTCAAAATGTAGATCAGGATGTAGGACCACTTCGAGTTTTACCAAATTCACACCGAAATTTTGACCTAGTACAAAAACAGTTTCACGCTCAAACAAAAGAACAACTAATTTACCCTCAAATAGGTGATGTTGTTATAATCCATTCCGCTTTGATTCATGCTGCTTCACCAAATTTCAGTACAGATCCCCGTTATTTTCTGAGTCGATTCTACAATAAAAGCTACTTACCCCATCGAGATCATCATAGTGGTCCCAATACGAAAAAAATTCTCCGGATGGCTCAAGTTAATAATGATCGTCGATTAATGCGCATGTTCGGTATTGACGATCTGATCTTTTCTCGTCAGGTTGATGCCACGATTCCCGAATCTGAATTATGGCAAAGGTGGATCGAGGAAGACCGCCAAGCTCTTAAAAAAATCGATTAACATAATGCGTGTGAACCAACAGCCAAGTCAGTCGATCAAATATCTATTTGCTGTGAGTCTACTAGCGGTTCATTTGTTACCTGTCTGGATGGTTACATATTTTCCAAGTCAGGATGGTCCTAGCCACATTTATAATGCACAAGTATTCAAAACATATCACCACCACCATAATTTTCGTATTCGAGATGTTTACCAGTTAAATTGGAGCCCTTTCCCAAACTGGAGTGGACACCTCCTGATGGCTTTACTAATGTACGTTTTTCCACCACTAATTTGTGAGAAAATTATTTTGAGTCTGTGTGTACTTGGTCTGCCACTATCTCTACTCTATTTCCTACACTCAATTGACAAACGAAAAATACTTTTTGCGCTTGTCGGTTTAGTTTACTCCTACCACTATCTACTAATGATGGGTTTTTATAATTTTTCGCTCAGTATACCTATTTTTTTTTCTACACTTGGATATTGGTGGAAACATTTTTCTAAATTGACTTTCAAACGATTATTGGTCTTTTACATACTGTTGATGCTGACGTATTTCAGCCATTTTCAGTCCTTTTTACTACTCGTAATTTCTATTTCAGTTTTGGCTGGTCTACGATCTCTACTCTGGCCGGAAAGATGGTCAGCACTCATTTTTGAACGTCTATTAACTTTATTGCGATTTGTCGGCTACATATTACCGTTTTATGTAGTTTCCCTGACCTACTACCTAACAAAAACGAGTGGATATGGTAAGAATTACCGGAAATTAGCTTGGTTAAACGAATACTTTTTTAATTTGAAATCATTGGTATATTTTCGGGAGGACCACATTTGGATCGGTAGGCTACTCTTCGGGCTGCTATTTTTCTTATTTTTTCTTACTTTATGGCAAAGAGTAAAGAGTATTGCCAAACATTTTTTAGAGCAATCAAGGTTCAGCCTACAATTAACTGACTCATTTTTTGTCATATTTATTCTATTCACCATTATCTACTATATTTCACCTAATAATATTCAATCTGGTGGTGGCTGGATTAACGACCGTGTCCATATTTATCTTGTTCTGTTGTTATTACCATTTCTAACTGTTACTCTTCATCGTTATTTAAAAAATATCGTAATGGTTATTTTATTAGGCCTTTCCTTATGGCATTTATCT
>MDTE01027119.1_pt1 | contig 21904 bp, 13 predicted proteins | sample 811231 | NCBI WGS metagenome assembly MDTE01 (sample SAMN05326651, study PRJNA326480) | marine metagenome | isolation source: seawater | place: Indian Ocean: Red Sea | collected 2010 | reverse complement strand
ATGAAGCTGATAAAACTGTAATGGCTTTAAAAGCAATTGAAAGTGTAGCAGGAGATGCTGGTGGTGCAACAGCTGCTGCAGCATTAGACCAAGGAGTAGCATTTAATCCACAAACAGCATTAGCATTTGAATCAGTAAATTTAAGAACATTTGGATTTAGTTTTACACTAGTTCCAGAATCTGCAGATGAAGCAGAAGATGCAAGACGTATTGATAGCTTTTTTCGAAAGTATATGTACCCAGAAACAGTCACAGGTTTCTCTTTAAAATATCCACCTAAATTTAAAATACAATTCTTTATTGGGGAAAAAGAAAATCCTTATATGCCAATGATTCACGATTGTTATTTATCAGGTGTTGATTCAACATATAACCCAGATAGTAATGCATTCTTTATAGACGGACAACCAACAGCAATTACATTAGCATTAAGCTTTAGTGAAACTAAACAACTTACAAGAACAGATTTATTTAAGAAAGGTTCTGGCCCAGATGACCCACAATTTGATTATAGTCGACCAGGATCTTTCCCAGCTAAATAGAGGTAAACATGGCATTTTTTAGACAATTTCCAAAAGTAGAATATGACTTTAATCGCCAAGGTGTGATTAACAACATGGTGGACATTTATAGAAGTGTTAGACCATTACAAAATTTTGTAGATGATACTGCAGCTTATATTTATTATGAAGTAAGAAATGGTGAAAGACCAGATATTGTTTCAAACAAACTATATGGTAATCAAAACTTTTATTGGACATTCTTTGTAGTAAATGAAAATTTACACGATGGATTACAAACCTGGCCAATGTCACAAGAAGATTTATTTACATATATTGAAAGAGAATATGAAGGATATGCTATTACAACAAATCCAACTATTCGAAGAGATAGTGATGGGATAATTAGAGCATTTGAAAATTCTTTAGCAGGTAGTGTACCAGGAACAACAACAGGTAAATTTCAGTTAGGTGAAACAATTACTGGTGGAACATCTGGTGCAACAGGAACATTAGTCAAAAAAGATTTAGATTTAAACCAATTAATCGTACAAAATGTCACTGGTGCATTTCTTGGCGATCCAACTCCTCCAAACATAACAGAAAGAATAACTGGTTCTACATCTGGAGACTTTGTAGATTCATATCAAGCTTACAAATATGCAGAAGCACCACATCACTGGTTTCTAACAGGGGATAAAGAAGAAAAGCCAGTCACAAATAGTGCATATATCTCTAGTGGGGTTTCTCAGAACGATATAACCTTTAAATCAAATCGTTCTGTTGTAGAAGAAATTAATGATGAAAGGTCTAGAATACGAGTTATTGCTCCTTCTTATATAGAACAATTCGCAGACCAATTTGAGACTTTATTAAATGCCTAGAACATCGAGACAGATAGGTGAAGTTTCTGCTAACCCAGAAGCATTTAATCTTGTACGTGCAACACTTACACATCATGATGAATTCGATGTAGATATAAAAGGTCTAATTCAAAAAATAGATATATTCGAAGATATAAACAAACCATTTTTAGAAGTAATTGTTTTTATAAAAGATTCAACTAACTTTTTAGAACTTACACATATTAATGGTCATGAAGATGTATTTATTAAAATACAAAGAGAAGCAGGTGGAGAAGTAAGAAATTCAAAAGAAACATTTGAATTAGTTTTAAAAGTTGCAGAAGTATTTAATTACATTAGAGAAGAACCTGGGGTACAATATTATAAGTTAAGATGTGTATCAGAACACTTATATATGAATCAAACCAAAGTATTAAGAAGGTCTTTCCAGGGGTCAATCGGTAAATTAGTCGAAGATATTTGTGATAAAGATTTAGAAATACCTATTAAAACTATTAACAGAGATACACAAGAAATAATAAAAGGAATATATCCTACACTTAGACCAATACAAAGTATTAACTGGTTATTAAGAAATGCTTATGATAACGGAACACCATATTATTTTTACGAGACAACACAAGATGGAGTACAGTTTAATTCTTTAGAAAATCTATATGACCAAGAAGTTTATAATGAATATGAATTTAAACCTTTCTTTGAACATGATATGGGAACACAAGCAGGATTCGATGAACAAGCAAGAAGAATAACTAGCTTTGGTTCTGAATTAGGAATGTCTAAATTAGAAGGAATGGCAAATGGTTCTTACGCATCAACTTTACACTCTTTAGATATTTACGATAAAGAATATAAAAAAGAATTTTTTAACTACGATGAAAGTCAACCAAAGAAATTAGAAGCTAAAAATCCATTCTCTGAAAATACAGTAATTGGAGAAGGACAAAGAAAATTACCAGAAATGAAAGAAGGTAAAAATTATTTCTTATCCAGAAACACTGGGGCATTCTCTGATACTAGTCACAAGAATTATCACGAACCAAATCATATTACTTTATTAAAAGGTAGTTCACATTTAAGTACAATTAATTTTATGACACATAACTTTGCTTTACCTGGTGATTTTAATATGACTGTAGGTAAATTAGTAAAATTAAATATTATAAAAGCTTCAGAGATGAAAGAGTTAGATGACCCGGCAGTTCCTTTGGATAAATACCTTGGTGGAAAATATTTAGTGACATCGGTACAACATTCAATAGGACCAGAATCATATAATATGTTTTTAAGAGTTCAAAAAGATTCTTTAGAAAGAGGCATTGAGTTAGGAAAATAATGAAAAGACAAGACGACCAATTTGTAGGTGGCCAATTTGATTGGTTCATAGGAGTAGTAGAAGATAATTTAGACCAACAATTAAGAAATAGAGTTAAAGTTAGATGCTTTGGTTATCACACAGAAGATAAAGCAGAGCTTCCAACAAAAGATCTTCCTTATGCAACAGTTATGATGCCAACTACTGGACCAAGTGTAGAAGGTATTGGAATGAATCACCAATTGTTAACTGGTTCTTGGGTGGTTGGATTCTTCCGTGATGGACCAAGTGCACAAGACCCAATTATAATGGGAAGTATAGGTTCATATACATCACAAGCACGAGACCCAAATTTAGGATTCTCTGGTGCTTATGGAAACAAAGCAGGTGTATTCGATAGACCGGAAGAAATTGATAAGTTTAATAATTTAAATCAAGTCACAAAAACAGTTGCTGGTCATTTAGTTGAATTAGATAATAGACCAGCTGTTGAAAGACTAAGCATAACACACGGAACAAACGAATCTAATGTAAGTATTGACCAAGAAGGTATTATAACTGCAATATCAAATGGAACAGATGGAACACAGCACAGACTTATATTAGACCCTAGTTTAAATCAAATAAGAATAACACATTTTTCTGGAACACAAATAAAAATATTACCAGAAGGAACAGTAGAAATAAATTCTGCAAATGATACAGTAAACATAAAAGGTAATACAACTGTGACAGGAACAATACATGCAACTGGAGATATATCAACTGATGCTGGTAATGCTCCAACACTTGCTACACATACACATACAGAGGTACCTGGAACAGGTGGTTCTTCATCACCAACACCTGGAACTCAAGAAACATCAGTGGCAAACTAATGGTAATAGCGTATAAATAAAGACATGGCTTCAACATTAATACAATCAGATAAAAGTATTTCAGGAGATCTTTCTAAATCAAAAATTGTTTCTCGTAAAAAAGGTCATAGAGATTTAGACCTTAAATTAGGAATACATCCGATTCGAAAAGATTTAAATGTATTAAAAGATGATAATGCAATAAAGAATGCAATTAAAAATCTATTAGTTACAAATGCAAACGAAAGACCTTTTCAACCATTTCTTGGTGCAAACTTAAGAGGTTTATTATTTGAACCTGCAGATGCTTTAACTAAAATTGCATTAAGAGAAAATATATTAGAAGTTATAAACAATCACGAACCAAGAGTAGAAGTTCAAGATATTGATATAAAAGATTTAGCAGACCAAAATGCTTACAGAATCTTAGTTAAAATGAGAATAAAAGAATTCGACAATGATGATACTGTCGAAATAGTATTAAGAAGGTTAAGATAAGATGGCAACAAATTTAAAAGTCACAGAACTAGATTTTGCTGATATAAAAGAAAATCTAAAAAACTTTTTAAAACAACAATCAGAGTTTAACGATTATGACTTTGATGGTTCTGGTATGAGTGTATTACTAGATGTTCTAGCATATAATACACACTACAATGCTATGAACGCACACTTTGCATTAAATGAAGCATTCTTAGATTCTGCACAGATAAGAGGTAATGTAGTCACAAGAGCAAAACTATTGGGTTATGTGCCACGTTCAATTCTATCTCCAAGAGCAACAGTCACAATAACAGTAGACGTATCTGGAGAAAGTGGAACCATTCCAACAACTCTTACATTACCAAGAGGAACAAAATTAAAGACTCTAATTGGAGGTGAAGAATTCCAATACGTAGTTTTAGCTAACCACACAGCACCTTTAGTATCAAACCAATTTGTATTTAGTAATATAACTATATGTGAAGGTTCTTTTCGAGAAATTAAATACAGAGTTGATAACGATATAGAAAATCAAAAGTTTCAATTATCAGATGACAATGCAGATACTTCTACATTGCGTGTTCGTGTACAAGAAAACGAAGAAAGCTCAGCGTTTGATATTTACACAAAGTTTGAAAATCTCTCTACAGTAAACGAAGAAACTAAAACTTATTACTTACAACAAAATTCAAACGAATACTTTGAAATATATTTTGGTGATGGTGTGACAGGATTTAAACCAACAAATAATAATATTGTCACTTTAGATTATGTTATAACAAAAGGAGATGAATCAAACGGCGCAGGTGATGCAGTTAATTCACTAGTTGGATTTAGTGCAGTAGATAATGTAGGGGGTTTTTCTACAATTACAATTCAAACAAACACTTTATCTTCAGGTGGTGTTGAAGAAGAAACATCAGAATCGATTCGATTCAATGCACCACTTACATTTACTTCACAAAACAGAGCGGTGACTGCAGATGATTACGCAGCAATAATTAAAAAATCTTTTGCAAATATAGATTCTATATCAACATGGGGTGGTGAAGACCAAGACCCACCAGAATATGGAAGCGCTTATATTGCAATCAAACCTTTAACATCTGCAACACTAACAACTGAAGAGAAAGCAAGAATAACTGGTACAATATTAAAAGGTAAAAACGTAGTTTCAATTACACCAGAGATTGTAGACCCTAACTTTACTAATTTAGAGTTAGATGTATTCTTTAAATTTAATCCAAACTTAACAGATAGAAGTCCTACAGATTTACAAACAGTTGTAAGAGATACAATTAAAGATTACAATTTTAATAACTTAAATAAGTTTGATGGTGTGTTTAGACATTCAGAATTATTAAGAAAAATAGATAACGCTGACCCATCTATTTTAAATAGTACAGTTAGACCTCGTATGTTCCAGAACATTACGCCAGTAAATAATGCTTTAAATAATTTTGATTTAGTATTTACTTCACCATTTTTTCAATCTGGTGATTCAACATCATTTGTTTTAAATTCTACAGCTTTTAAAATAAATAGTGAAGATTGTTTCTTTGGTGACGTACCAATTGCTGGTTCTACATCTAGACAGGTTATTGTTTATAAAAAAGTAGCAGGAGAAAATGTGACTGTGATTTCAAATGCAGGAACAGTTGATGTACCAAATGGAAAGATTAAACTAAATAGTTTTCAACCAGATACAACTGATGCTATAAGATTAACACTAACACCTAACTCATTAGACTTAGCACCAAAAAGAGACCAACTATTAAATATTGATGATACAAGAGTGACAATTACCCCAGAAATAGATACAATTGCAGTTAGTGGTTCAACAGGTTCAATTAATTATACAACAACATCTAGATTTAAAGCATAATGCCAACATATACTGAAAAAAGTTCTCCTGGATATATAGAATCTTCTAGTTCTTCTAAAAGTAAAACAAAAGAAGATATAAGATATTCCCAACTTGTTCCAGGACATATATTAGAAGATGCTCCAATGTTGGATAGCTTATTAAAAGCTTATTATACCTTTTTAAATATAGATGAATTTATTTACCAAGAAACAAAAACATTTACAGATGTTATAACATCTGGTGAAGCACAGTTTAGAATATCGGACCCTGAAAATAATAACGATGAATTCTTTACAGACTTTGATGGAAGTAATTCTACTTTAGTAATTAATAATTTAGATGGAACTACATCAGCTGTTGGGCTAAGTGATATTAATATTACAATCTCAAATGGTAATGAACTTCCTGGTTCTTTAGCAAATATTAATACCGAAGTTGGTAAAACATTTACTGTCACAGGATTAAGTGCATTTAATAATTTATCTTGTACAATTACAACAATTGTAAAAAAATATGTTGGACCAGGACCATCGAATGTTATGAGTTCGATAGAGGGTGCTTTAGATATAGACCAAAACTCTTTAAATTATTTAGAGTTAATGCAAAAAGAAATTGCAGCAGCAATACCAAGAAACGTCACTGTTAATAAAAGAAATTTATATAAACAAATATTAGACTTTTATAAAGTAAGAGGTAATTCAGATTCTATAGAAATATTTTTTAGATTATTATTTAACGAAGAAGTTGTTGTAGAAAGACCATACGATAAAACTCTTATACCTTCTTCTGGTAATTATGATACAGGTACAAGCAGATATTTAGATAACAAAGGATTTCTATCCGATAGAATAAAATTACAAGATAGTTTTAGATTTCAAAAATTTAGTTATTTAATTAAGACTGGTAAAAACGTATCTGATTGGAAAGATGTTTATGATAAGTTAGTACACCCAGCTGGGTTTATTTTCTTTGGTGAAATCCTAATACTATTAAATTTAGTCAATGTTGGTAGTGTTAATTTTAGAAAACAACTACAACAAGTTTCAGGAATTACAAGAAAATTAAATTCTGCAATGCCAGAAAGACAACCTGGTGCAATTGGTATTGAAGACCTTCCAGTATTAGTACAAGCTTTTGTATCTTCTTTCTTACCAAACTTAGATGCTAGAATACATAAATCTGGAACAATAGCATTAACACTAACATCTGGTCAATTAACAAAAGTAGAAGTTTTAGAACCAGGTTTTGGATATTCTTCTGCACCAGCAATTACGATTAATGGTGATGGTTCGAATGCTGCAGCAACAATTGGTATCACACCTAGTGGACAACTTGATGTAGATGCAATTACAATAACAAATGCAGGTTCAGGATATACACAGATTGCAGGATCGGTTGCAGCTAATCCTAGCGTAGGTAAATTAGCAGCTATAGATATAAGTGCACTAGCAGATAAAAACTTTGACGTTGCACCAACATTAGTTTTCGAAGCTCCAACATCATTGGATGTGAATGGACAACCTTTAGGAACAAATGTCACAGCAACTGCAACTTTAAATATAAATTCAGATGGGGAAATAACTGGTACTACTATAACAAACCAAGGAAATGGTTATGTTGTAGACCCTACAATTCGTATTGAAAGTAAAGTTAATAATGAACAAAGAGCAAAAGATTTAGCACCTATTATTAAGATAAATCTAAATCATAAAGAAAATAATACTGAAACTTTTGATGAAAATAGGTCTTTTAATTTAAAAGGACCATTCAATAGACAAAGATTATTTAATAATAACAACAGAATTGAGCAAATTGCATCAACACAACTACAAAACATTGATTCAATTAGTATAAATAGATATAACGTTGGCAGTATTGTCCACGAAGAAGTAATATAAGAGGAAACAAAAATGACAGCGATAGTCACATCAGACTTTAGAGTCTTAAATGTAGAAAATTTTAAAGATGACGTAGCAAACCATAGCATGTACATTGCAATTGGTAAATCAGATGTCTGGTCAAATTCTACATCAGATACAACAGATTCAACAAACATTGGAGTAGAATTTCCACCAAACGATCACTTAGATGATATTGGTGAAGCAAGAGCTAATATGATGGCGATGCAAAAAGTAAATTCTACTGACGTATCACATGTCGTTCCAAGATACCAATGGACTTCAGGTAGAAGTTATGTAGCTTGGGATTCGAATGATGGTTCTATATTTGATAAAGAATTTTACATACTTACATCAGAATTTAAAGCTTATAAGTGTATTAAAGCTGGAGCATCAGGTTCTACAGTACAACCTACACAAACATTAACAGTACCAACTGCAGAATCAGACGGATATACTTGGAAATATATGTACACAGTTCAAGTTTCTGATTCAGAAAAATTCCTTACTTCTTCTTTCATGCCAGTTAAAACTGTTTCTCTTGATTTTAATAATGATTCAGCAGCACAAGCAGCTTTAAGTGAAGGAGATTACGCACAATACTTAAACCAAAAAGCTTCACGTGACCACGCGAACGCGGGAGGTATTGAGAGAGCAGAAGTTAGCGCAGCTGGTTCAGGATATACTTCAGCACCAACAGTGACTATTACTGGTGATGGAACTGGTGCAACTGCAACAGCAACAGTGACAAACAATACAGTCACAGCAATTAACATTACCGCAAAAGGAACAGATTATACATTTGCAAATATAACTATATCTGGCGGTGGTGGTTCAGGCGCTGTAGCAAATGCAACAATTGCTCCTGGATTAGGACATGGTGTTGACCCAATTGCAGAATTAGGTGCATTCTTTGTTGCAGTTAATACACAATTAACAGGTGCTGGTGGAGCAGGTTCTGACTTAACAGTTGGTAATGACTTTAGACAAATTTCGCTTATAAAAGACCCGACTAACTTTGGAACAACAACAGTATCAACAGCAGCAACATTAAAAGCTATGAAATACTTAGACTTTGCATCTGGTGCAAACTTGGGTGCTTTCGTAGTAGATGATGTTATAACTGGTGGAACATCTGGCGCAAAAGCTTTTGTAGTAGATATAGATACATCAAACGGTTATATTTACTATGCACAAAATAGTAAAACTGGATATACAGCTTTTAGTGATGGAGAAACAGTTGCTGGAGCAAATGGTGGTTCACACGCTTTAGAAAGTTCAAATGCAGTTGGCGATCCAGAAGTTAACAGAGATTCTGGTAAAATGCTTTTCTTAGAAAATAGAACACCTATTAACAGAACAGCAACACAGATTGAAGATATTAAATTAATTATTGAATTCTAATTTATTAGAAGGTAAAAAACATGGCAACAACAAACGTAAAAAATTACAATGTATCACCGTACTTTGATGACTACGATGAAACCAAAGGTTATCAAAGAATATTATTTAAACCAGGTGTTGCAGTACAAGCAAGAGAATTAACACAACTACAAACTGCACTTCAAGCACAAATCGATCGCCATGGTAGATATGCTTTTAAAGATGGTTCAAGAGTCGTAGATGGTAAAGTTAGTTTAAACTTAGAACATGACTTTATTAAAATAGAATCTACATTTACACATTCAAGCCAAGGTGCATTAAACACAGATACATATCTTTCAGAATTTGTAGGTTCTACTATTACTGGTACAACTAATACTGGTAATCAAGTAAAAGCAAAAGTTATTGGATTTGAAGCTGCTGCAGGTTCTGACCCAAACACACTTTTTATTGTATATTTAGAATCAGGTGGAGCAACTGGAAGTAGAACAGTTGGAACATTTGCAGGTGCAGAAGAATTTGTTTCAGATACAAATACAACATCAGGTACAGTTAGACATGGTAAATTAAAACCAAACAGCGATACTCCTACTGGACAAGGTTCAGTTATTAATATTGAAGCTGGTGTTTACTTTATTGCTGGTAATTTCATATACGTTCCAGCAGGTTCTTTAATATTAGACAAATACACAAACACACCAAACTATATTGTTGGTTTAACAGTCACAGAAACACTAGCAGGAAGTTCTACTGATACAACATTAAATGATAATGCTACTGGAACTCCAAACTTTGCAGCTCCAGGTGCAGACAGATATAAGATAGCTACTGGTTTAGTTAAACAACCACTATCCCTTGCATCTAGGACAACTGATAGTTATATTGCTTTAGCTACAATTGAAGATGGTATAATACAAATAGATGAAAGTGATAAAACTGGTCCAACAGAATTAGGAAGAAGATTAGCAAGAAGAACATTTGAAGAATCTGGTGACTATAGTGTCGATCCTATTATGTTAAATATCCGTGAACACTTAGATGATGAAGCAGGAAATGGCGGATTATTTACATCTTCAAATGGTGGAAGTGCAGATAAATTAGCAATCGGTGTTGAACCGGCAATTGCTTATGTAAAAGGATTTAGAAACGAACACTTCTCTACACAATATGTTGAAGTAGATAAACCAAGAGGAACCGATGCAACAAACAATGTTAACTTTGCAGCAACTCAGGTTCGAATGGGTGCATTTGTTAAACTAGCATTAAGTGGATTAAACGGTTTACCAGATATTGATACATTTAGAACATTAGATTTAAAAGATAGTGGTAGTGCAACAATTGGTACTGCAAGAGCAAGAGGATTAGATATAGCTTCAAATGCATCCCATGCTAAGTTATACTTATTTGATATTAGAATGACAGGTTCTAATACATTTAATAATGTTAGAAGTGTTGCACAAACAGATTCTGGTTCACCTGCATCTCAAGCATTTGCAGGTACAGTATCATTAACATCGGGTCAAGCATTATTAGAAGATACTGGTAATAGTTCTTTAGTTTATAAATTACCATTTGATGCTATTAAAACATTAAACGAAACTGGAACACAAAGTACAGACAATATTATTAAAATTAGAGAACACTTTAAAGCAACAACAAATGGTAGTGGTCAAGTCACATTTACAGTATCTGGTACAGGAATCGTATTTAGTGATACAACACTAAACGTATTATCTGTAGTTGGAGGACAAACTCTTTTAACAAACGGTGTATCAGGTGGGTCAAATACATACACAGTCGATGCATCAAGTACTACTACAAGTTTAGTTATTAACACTGGTATTAACAATGCAGCTTGTGAATTAATTGCTACAGTTCAAAAACAAGTAGATGAAAAAACAAAAACAAGAAATAATAATTCAACAAAAACAGGTGCAGTTAGTTCATCTGATAGAACTTTATCTTTAGGAAAAGCAGATATTATTCGAATCGTAAGTGTTGTAGATGCAAACAGTGTTAACATTACAGACAGATTTACATTAGACAATGGACAAAGAGATACATTCTATGACCACGGTAAAGTTATTTTAAAACCTGGATTTCCAGTACCAGCTGGAAACGTGACAGTCACATTTGATTTCTATTCACATGGTGCTGGTAATTATCTTTCAGTAGATTCATATCCAACAAGTGATTATGGTTCTATTGGAACATTTAATTCATCTAGAGATGGTGAAGTAGAACTTAGAGATTGTTTAGATTTTAGACCAAGACTTGCTGATAATGGAACAGACTTTACAAGTACTGGTGGTTCTATTTCACAAGCACCAAATACAAACCATAATGTCACATCTGAAATTACTTATTATATGCCAAGAGTTGATAAACTTTATGTTGATAAAGTTGGTAAGTACAAAATACAAACAGGAGTTCCTTCAGATAATCCAGAAGTTCCAGGTGTACCAGATGACGCGATGGGAGTTTATGATATAGAATTAAGACCTTATGTTTATAAACTATCTGATGTTAAACCACAAATAGTAGACAATAGAAGATTTACCATGAGCGATATTGGTAAATTAGATAAACGTGTTAAGAATTTAGAATATTATGTTTCATTATCTTTATTAGAACAAGAAGCAGCTGATGCACACATTGTAGATTCAGCTGGTTTAAGTAGATTTAAAAATGGTTTCGTAGTAGATTCATTTAGAGGTCACCAAGTTGCTGATGCAAGAAATCCAGATTTAGATATATCAATGGATAAAAGAAATGGTATTGCTAGACCTAAATTTGATGAAAGAAATACTAACTTAGTTCGTAAAACAGGTGATACTGGAACGGTTGTTGTAAATGGTTCTCAAGCTACAATGAAAAGAGCTTCAACAGCTGAAGTGGATTACGCAGTACAACCGTACGCATCGGAATTTGTAAACGTAAATCCGTACAACGTATTCGATTGGACAGGAATCGTAGAACTTTCACCAGATAGTGATGAATGGAAAGATGTAGATAAAAGACCAGATATACTAATAGATGACACTTCACAATTTGACCAGTTTGAATTATTAGCAGAAGAAACAGGAATTTTAGGAACAGTTTGGAACGAATGGGAAACAAACTGGACTGGAACTAGTACAACAACTGATACTAGTACTACTGGATGGTGGGGATTTATTACCACTACAACTACTACAACTACAACTACTACAAACCAATCCAGAGGAGGATTACGTACTGATTTAGGATTTGATACTATTCGAAGAGAAACAGGTGATAGAGTTGTAGAAACAAACTTTATTCCGTTTATGAGATCGCGAGAGGTATTCTTTAAAGCATCTCAATTAAAACCAAATACTAAATTTTATGCTTATTTAGATGGAACAAATATTACCGCATTTGCTAAACAAAAAGCTTTTGTAGAATTTTCAGGTAGAAGTTCTGTAGTAGAACATGCTGGAGTGACATCTCACCCAGACGCAGATAGTGGTGCTTTAGAATCAAATGATAATGGTGAATTAACAGGTTCAATCATTATACCAAACAATTCTACATTAAAAATTAGAACTGGTATAAGAGAATTTAGATTAACAGATAACGCAGATAATAATAAAACTTTAGAAACTAGTTCAGCTGATGCACAATATCATGCATCTGGATTATTAGAAAGTAGACAAAATACTATTACATCAACTAAAGTTCCTACTATTTCAACGGTAGAAGTAAATGAAGATAGAGTATTAACAGATACTTCATCTACTACAACATCTAGAGTTAACTGGATTGACCCAGTTGCAGAATCTATATTAATAAAAGAAGAAGGTGGAATATACGCATCTAGTATCGATATATTCTTCCAAAGTAAAAACACAGAAAACGTTCCAATTAGGTTAGAGATACGTACTATGCAGGATGGGAATCCAACACAAAATGTTGTTCCAGGTTCAAGAAAGGTATTAGCACCAGGCGCAGTATCCGTATCAGCTAACGCATCTTCAGCAACAAACTTTGCATTTGATTATCCAGTATATCTGGCGCAAGATAGAGAATATGCCATCGTTCTAATATCGCAATGTGATGACTATAATGTTTGGGTTGCTGAAATAGGTGGATTTGATGTGACAAATACTTCGGAAAGAATAACTAAACAACCATATAACGGTGTCTTCTTTAGTTCAGCTAACGCATCTACTTGGACACCAGAACAATCTAAAGACTTGAAGTTTACTTTGAAGAGAGCAGATTTTGATATATCTACACATTCAGAAATTACTTTAGTTAATGATATTCTTCCAAATGTGACTTTACCTGCTAACCCACTTAGCACAACACAAAATAGTGGAGTGATTACAGTTAACCATCCAAACCATGGAATGTACGCAGGTTCAACAATTACAATATCAGGTGCAACAGCAATCAATGGTATTGCAGCTAATAATATAAATGGAAGTCATGCAATTGCTAATATTAAACATGATAGTTATACAATTACAGCACTGAATGGAGATACTTCAGATAACAATGCAACAACTGGTGTTGGTCCTGGTGGAGGAACAGCTGTTGTCACACAAGCAAACAGACACATGGATGTTATGAATCTAATTGCAGACCATATTAATTTACCAGGAACTGATATTCGATTCTTTGCAACAATTATGAATACTGGAACTTCAGGACAAGGTGGTTCATATTCAGCAGGAACAGAAGTAGAAGTATTACCAGCACAAAACGTAATATTTGGTTCTCCAAAAGTTATTGCACACTCTGCACAAGAAACATCTTCTCTTGGTTCTGGTGGAAAATCATTTGTACTTAGATGTCGTATGACTTCAACTAAGTCACACTTATCACCAGTATTAGATTTAAACCGATGTTCAGTAGTTAATATACAAAATAGAATAGATGATGTAAATACAAACGAAGGATCGGTTGCAACAGGTGGAGATTGTGTTTCTAAATATATTACGAAGAGAGTAGATTTAAAAGATGATGCAGATATTATAAAAGCATACTTAAGTGTTAGTTTACCAACTGCAGCATCTATTCGATTATATTATAGGGTTGCTCAAGGTGATGGAACAGTTAGAGTTGGTGGAGTAGATTATACTGAACTAAACGATGTACCATGGACTGAAGCTTCACCAGTAAGTACAATACCATTTAACGATAATCCAAATGCATTTGCAGAAGCAGAATATAGTATCGATCCTTTAGGTGCAAATGTGACATTTGGTGTAATGCAATTTAAGATAGCATTAAATTCTAAAAACTCATCTAGAGTTCCACTATTAAAAGACTTTAGAGCAATCGCGGCAACATAATATGGCAAGAAAAAGAAAAGAAGCATTAGTAGAAAACAATCCTAATTTAGTTAAGAATTTAGATACTGGTGCAGTTATAAATACTAACACATCAGAGCTTCTAGCTCGAAGAGAGCAAATAGGAAAGCTACAAGAAAAAGATGCTGAAATAGAATCTATGAAAGCAGATATTGAAGAATTAAAAAAACTAGTTAAAAATTTAGGTAAGAAATAATGACAGCAAATAACGAAACAAGAGTCGTTCGAAATAATTCAGTAGAAGAATTTAGACAAAAGACGAATGAAATCTCTTTAAATCTTGGTGATAATAAACTACTAGATTCTAGACTCGGTGATAAAGTATTTTCATACACTGCAAGTGCTGGTCAAACAATATTTGATGATGCAAGAATAGAATTTAAAACAGAAGAGACTATTGATAATACTGCAGGTTATATTATATTTACTGGAAGTCCAACTATACCAGCTAGTTTCGTAGCAGGTGCAACGATTACCCAAGTTGGTGGATTCTCAGCTACAATCGTAAGTATTTCACAAACTAAATTATTAATTAAAAATTCATCTGGTACATTTAGTGCATCTGCAAAAATATCTATTCAATCTGATGAGATTGCAGCAAGTAAAATAGTTAGAATCGTTGCAGAATCTTATCCAAAAGGTTTATTAACAGTCACTAAAAATGGAACAGAATTAGTACAAGATGCAGTTAGTGTAAATGGATTTCACATTCCAAACTATGCACTAAAAGTTAATTTAACTGGTTCACCAACTATTCCAGCATCATTTACAGAAGGTGCTACACTAACACAATCTGGGGGATTTTCAGGTACTCTTTTATCAGCAGATTCTACAACATTAAGATTTAAAACATTTACTGGTACTTTTTCTGATACACAAAATTTAGGTGCACCACATACAGATGCATCAAATAGAATTGCATCTGGAAGTATCTCTTCACATTTAACTAAAAGTTCGGCTTTTGGAACAGCAATCGAATTAAATACTCCAGCAGCTGGTTCTGATGCTATCGTAATTAAAACTACAAACTTAGTTGATGCAGTTTCTGAAGTACAAGATGATATTGGTAATATTGCAAACTTACAAACAAATAATACTGGTGACATTACTCTTGCAATAAACGAATTAGAATTAGGATTAAGAGGAACATCAAATAACTTAGTTGCAACAGACTTAACTAATATGACTGCAAATAATGTAGTATCAGCTATATTAGAACATGAAGCAGATATTGGTGATGTGACAACAATTGATGATGCATCCGGATATTCTGGTACATCGGTAGTCACTGGTATTACAGAATTACAGAATCACATAGGAACAAAAGCAAGTTTAACTACAACCGATAAAACTAATTTAGTTGCAGCAATAAATGAAGTAGATGCAAATGCAGATGCAAGTATTAAATTAACATCTAGTGGTTCACAAACAATTAGTTCAGATATTACATTTGGAACAAGTGGTAAAACACTGACATTTGGAAGTGGTACAACTCTTGATATGAGGTCAGCTACTTTATTAACTGGTGGTGGAGCTGGTTCAACACTATCTTTTGATACAGCATTTTTAAACATAACACCAAATACAAATGTCCGTGGTATATCATTTGAAAGAAGTGACCATAGTTTAGGATCGGATGTAGAAATTAGATTTAACGAATTACAAGTAGGTGCAAGTAAACAAGCAAGAGCTTTTCAAGTAAAAGGATTAGATGATAGTGGTAATTCACAAGTTGCTGATTTAGTTACATTCTATAATGCAAAAGAATTAATTACAAGTAATACAGAATCAGGTATTGCTGTTGATTGGGATAGCACAAATCAAAACTTTGATTTTAATGTTAACGACTTTACAATTACATTAGCTGGTGATTTATCAGGTAATGTGACAATCACAGATTTAGCAAGTGCTACACTTACAGCGACAGTGGTAGCAAATTCAGTTGCTTTAGGAACAGATACAACTGGAGATTACGTACAAACAATTACTGGAACATCTAATGAAATAACAGTCACTGGTTCTGGTACAGAAAGCAGAGACGTGACTATAGCACTACCAGACGATGTGACAATCGGACAAGATTTAACGGTCACACGTGATGCAGTTGTAACAAGAAATTTAAATGTTAACGGAAATACAACTTTAGGAAATGCATCTAGTGATACAGTTTCTATTCCTGGTGATTTAACAATTACTGGTGACTTAACTGTTAACGGTACTAACACAACTTTAAATACTACAACATTAGAAGTAGAAGATACTTTAATTCTAACCGGTACTTCAACTACTGAACCAACAACTGGTGGATTTGGTATTGAAACAAGAAGCTTCTCGGGCGTAGGTACACATAGTAATGCAGCTTCTAATGTCACAGGTTCACATTCACTTGTATATAACTTTGCAACAGATAGATGGGAAGCTGATGGTTCATTAGTACTATCAGAAGCTACATTAAATTCGCCTAACGTAGAACAAAACGGAACAAATAAAGGTGACTTGATTGGAGCTGCTTCATTAGACTTTAAAGATGGAGAAGGAATAAATCCAGCAATTACTTTAGTTGGTGGAGCATCTGGTGACTTTGAAGTTGTTATGAATTTACAAGAAGCTGCTTCAGGTGAATATGGTGGTGTTAAAATTGGATATACAGAAAATGGAAGAAACTATCCTATAGAATTAGATAGTGGTAAAGCTTATGTAAATGTACCGTGGACTGATACAGTCTACACACTACCAGCAGCAACAAATACAGTTAGAGGTGGTATAGAATTATTTACTAATACTGTTAACACAGAGGCAGGACAAGCAGTCACAGCAACATCAAATAGAACTTATGGATTACAGGTAAATTCAGATGGACAAGGTGTTGTTAACGTACCGTGGACAGATACAGTTTACACATTACCAGAAGCAACAAGTTCTGCACTTGGTGGTATACAAATTGGATATAGTACAAATGCAAGTGCTAGAAATTATGCAGTACAACTTGATTCATCACAAGCTTATGTAAATGTTCCATGGGGTTCAGATTTAAGTACAACACAAACAACTAGCTCAGACCTTGTTCAAATAAATTCTTCAGATGGTACAAATGCAGTAATTGCAGTAGCAAACTCTACAGACGGAAGTAATGGACAAGCTGGTGTTATGTCCAGAGCACAAGTTCATAAGTTAAACAATATAGAAACATCTGCAAACAATTATAAATTCCAGGTTGATATAGCCGGTAATACATTTGGAAGTGGTACAGGTACGAATAATGATGTTGATAATGGTGAAAGGTTAGTTTTCGCAGGTGGAACAGATATTCAAGTTGCACTAACAAATGCTGGTCAAGGACAAGCAAATACTATTACAATTAAAAACAATGCACCAAATGTAACTACAGACTTATCAACAACAACAACAACCACTCAAGTAAACATTGTTTCTTCAGATGGTACCGATGCAACTATAGGCGAAGCCACAGGTTCAGCTGCTGGTGTAATGTCAGTCGCAATGCACGATAAACTTGATACTATTGCAACTGGTGCACAACCTGGTACAGTGACAAGCGTACTTGCAGAATCCAGTACCTGGCTAAATGGAACTAATCTTCCGAATATGGGATTAGAACAAACTGGAACATCAACTGGAAATGCTGTACTAAGATTAGCAGCTGATGCTAGGTGTAATTACGTCGACCAAGTCTTTGGTAATTCAAGTGGTGAAGAACTAACGTTTAATGGAACAAGCTCTTTGCTTACATTTAGAATAAATGGTACTGAAGAAATGCGTTTAGATTCGAGCGGAAACCTACACGTAGATGGAAACGTTGTTGCATTCTCTAGTACAGTTCCATCTGATGAAAGACTAAAAGAAAACATTCAAGTCGTAGATGGTGCATTAGAAAAAGTGTCACAATTAAGTGGATATACATTTAATTATAAAGAAGACGGAAAAGCTTCAGCTGGTTTAATAGCACAAGAAGTAGAAAAAGTATTACCAACTGCGGTCGAAGAACAAACATTACCATTACATTCGGACGATGATACAGAATATAAAACAGTAGAATATGACCAGGTAATTGCTTTATTAGTAGAATCAGTTAAAGAATTAAAAGCTGAAATCGAAGAATTGAAAAAGCATAAATAAAGAGGTATAGATTAAATGGCGGTATATGCAAATCTAACAGTTGACCAAGGAACAGATTTTAGTTCTGCGATTGATGTGACTGATAGTGATGGTGACCCAGTATCTTTGGTTGGTTATACAGTAGCTGGCCAGATTAGGAAACATTATAATTCATCAACTAAAGTAGATTTTGTAGCAACTGTGTCAAATGCGACAGCTGGGATAGTTAGTTTATCTTTATCAGCGGCAACGACAAATGCTATGAAAGCTGGAAGATATGTATATGACGTAGAGATTGATTTAAATGGTACTAAGACAAGAGTTTTAGAAGGACAATTAGAAGTCACTCCAGGAGTCACTAGGTAATGGCGAATTTAAAAGCTAAAGTAAGAGGAAATCCAAATAAGATTATAGCACAAACGCTAAAAATTGGTAATGTTGCTCTTGCTGATTTAACTGATGTTGATGCATCAGGCCAATCCGATGGAGCGGTTATACAATACAACGGTACAACAAATAAGTTTGTTATGAAAACAGTTATAGACGGACAAAATTTAACAATAACAGGAGGCACATACTAGTATGGCTAAATTAACAAGAATAAAAATATTAACTACGGGGTCAACCACCACTGCACCGAGTAATATAAAAACAGGTGAGCTTGCATACTCGTATGTCGCAGGTACAGCAAGTAATAATGGAGATAGATTATATATCGGTACAGGAGCAGAAAGTGGTGGCGTAGCTTCTTCTGTAGATATTATCGGTGGTAAATATTTCACTGGATTATTAGACCACACTCCAGGTACAGCAACAGCATCTAGTGCATTATTATTAGATGCAAATAAACATGTAAATGAATTAAACATAGGAACATTAGCACTAGAAAGTTCTGGTGGTTCTGGACAAGGTGTTACAAGCATTTCAACTGATGGTACATTTGGAAGTGCAGCTAATACACAACTTGTGACAGCACTTGCTGTTAAAACTTATGTAGATGCACAAGTCACAGCACAAGATTTAGATTTTCAAGCTGATTCAGGTGGAGCACTAAGTATTGATTTAGATAGTGAAACACTAACTATATCTGGTGACACTGGTATTACAACAACAGGTTCAGGTAATACTATTGAGATTGACCTAGATGATACAGCGGTCACACCAGGTTCTTATGGTTCTACTACAGCAATTCCAACATTTACAGTTGACCAACAAGGTAGATTAACAGCTGCTGGAACAGTTGCAGTTGCTACTTCATTAACAGTAGATGGTGATTCTGGTACTCAAGACGTTGACCTTTTAACAGATGATTTAAGAATAGTTGGTACAGCAAACGAGGTTGATACTGCGGTATCTAAATCAGGTACTGATGTCACAGTTGCAGTTGGATTACCAAGCGATGTCACAGTCGGAAATGATTTAACAGTCACAAGACACTTAGTTGTTGGTGGTAATACTACATTAGGAAATGCTGGAGGTGACACAACAACAACATCTGGTAATTTAGTAGTTGGTGGAAACTTAACCGTATCAGGTACAACTACAACAGTTAATTCTACAGAAACAACTTTAACCGATCCAATGATAGAATTGGCAAAAGATACTTCTTCTGCTGATGGATTAGATAGAGGTGTTAGATTTAAATGGCATGATGGTTCAAGTGTTAAAGATGGTTTCTTCGGATTCGATATACAAACAGAAAGATTCTCATTTACAAAAGATGAAGACTTATCCGGTGGAGATGACGCATCATCACCTTGGCATGACGCACAATTCGGTGGAGTTTACGCAGGTAATGTTCAAGTAGGTATTACTGGTGATAATGAAATAGATACAACTTCTGGAAACTTAACTATTGATTCAGCTGGTGGTACAACTACTATTGATGATATATTGGTAGTATCAGGCGCAGCATCAGCAGCTAGTTTAACACTTACAACAGATTTAGCAGTAGCACATGGTGGTACTGGTGTTAGTTCATTTACAGGTGACGCAGTAATTATATCAAATGCTGGTGGTACAGCATTATCTTACTTAACTAGTTCTTTAGGAACGGTTGGAGATATGGTACAATTTAATGCTTCAGGTGTACCAATTGTGACTAACGTTATAGATGGTGGTACATACTAATATAGATATATTATAACACATAAATATGTGTTTGTAAACCATTTTATTAAACTTCTCTATATAGAGATTGAAAATAGGAGCCAACATTGGCAAGAAACAGTAATATTAAATTAAGGCGTTCAGCTACATTTGGCGCCATTCCAACTACTAGTAATTTAGATTTAGGTGAGTTAGCGCTTAACACTTACGACGGTAAGTTGTACATGAAGACCACTGAAGGTTCTTTAGATAGTATTGTTCAAGTTGGTTCTGCAACAGATTCTTACCACAAAGTACGTAAAGACCAAACCTTAGAGTTTGAAGTAAAAGTACAAAGTAAAACTTCTAATCATACATGGCATGGTTCTGGTTCAAGTTCCGGCTATACAATAGATGGTATTGAATCTCCACACTTACATTTAGTTCCAGGAAACACATATAGATTTGACCAATCAGATTCTTCTAACTCCGGTCATCCACTTAGATTTTATTACGAAGCAGATAAAACAACTGCTTACACAACTGGAGTCACAACAAACGGAACACCTGGTTCTTCTGGTGCATACACACAAATCGTTCCAACAGATTCTACTCCATTAGTATTACATTATCAATGTTCAGCACATGGTTATATGGGTGGGCGTGCAGATTTTGGTACAAGAAATTTAACTGGATTTGATACTGCAGATTTAAGCGAAGGAACTAATTTATATTATACAGACGCACGTGCAAGAGCAGCTATAAGTGCAGGTGGTGATTTAAGTTATAATAGTTCAACAGGAGTTATGTCTTTTACACAAAGGACAAACTCTCAAGTAAGAGGATTAATATCAGTCACAGATGCTGGAGGAGATGGTTCTTTAGCATATAATAATAGTACTGGTGTAATTACGTACACGGGACCGAGCGCGAGCGAAGTACGCGCGCACTTCTCCGCGGGTACGGGTGTCACAATTTCAAATGGTCAAATAAGTGTTGGCCAAGCAGTTGGTACATCAGATAATGTAAGTTTTGGAGACTTAACACTATCTGGTGATTTAACAGTTAATGGTACTACAACAACACTAAACACAGCAACACTTCAGATAGAAGATAAAAATTTAATTTTAAACTATGGTTCAGGTGATACATCATCGACTGCAGATGGTGCAGGTATTACAATACAAGATGCTGT